>Ga0316206_1001536_pt1 | contig 19658 bp, 16 predicted proteins | sample 6monthpyrite_MG_FD_204942 | JGI IMG/M metagenome (GOLD analysis project Ga0316206, IMG submission 204942) | Microbial mat bacterial communities from mineral coupon in-situ incubated in ocean water Damariscotta River, Maine, United States -... | ecosystem: Environmental > Aquatic > Marine >... | reverse complement strand
AATGAAAATATATAATGCTCTATTTCCGGAAGTAGAACCGTGCCGTGGCCATTACCGGAGATAATTATAGCTGTACCTAAAATTGATTTTTTGGCATATTCAAGTGTTCTATCTGCTGCTCCTAAAGAATCATCCTTTGAAGCTATAAAAAGTTCTTTTGTCATAGAAGTAGAAAGTGCCATATCTATATCTTCTATTAATTTTTTTTGCTTACCTGCTGAGAGTGCTACAAGCCCTTTTGCCTCATACTCGTTTAACAAAGGAATAATGCTTCCACCACCCAAAGAAGAACCAAACAGATATAAATTTGTCATGTCAATAGTTTTATCTTTACTAATATAATCAAGCCAAGCCAGCAAGTCTGAGGGTATTTTGTCAAAGCCAACTTTTTTATCACTTTGTGCAAGTGCTTCTGGTATATGGCTTACTCTTTTGTCTGTAATTACTCTGTTTTCTTTTTTATTTTGAAATATTGATTTTCCATGTCCTCTTAAATCTACATTGAGTGTAGCAAAACCCTTTTTGTTGAATTTTTTTGCTAATTTGTTCCATGTTGTATGGTCTGCTCCAAACTGATGGGCAAAAAGTATGATGGGTGTTGATTGTTTCGTCGAAGCCGGTTTGTCTAACCACCCGTAGAGTTTAAATCCGTCGACACTCGTTATCGTGATTTCTTGAGCAGCTAAACCGGATATGAGGGCCAAGATAAGTAAAAGTTTTTTCATAATACACTCCTATTGTAGCCATCCTAAATCAAACTAGCATTTAGCAGTAAGTAATAAAAAGGGATGGTTATGTGTGCAAATTGTACAATATGATTATAAAATAAGTGTAAAAGTGTCTAATTTATAGCTACTAAACCATCTCATAAATACTAGGTTAAGCATATCCATAGTTTTTTTAGTGGATAATACAACCTTATCAAACTGTAATTAATAAAATGGACTAACATAATAATGTTTAATAAAAAAATAAATATAAATTATATGCAATTTTCGATTATGACGATTATGCTGCTTCTAATGTTTGCTTCTTGCTCCGATGAAAAGAGCATGAACAATACAGATGTATCGGGCAAAGACAGTTCATCTTCTAAACCAAAAGTACAAACTAAAAAAAAGTTAGCTTACATAGTTACAGACAGCAGAATTCCTTTTTGGGCGATTATGGGGCGTGGTGTAAAAAATCGTGCTGATTTTTTAGGCTACGATCTCGAAATCTATAGTGCACAAAATAGTGCAAAGCATGAATTGGAGCTTACAGTCAAGGCAATAAAAAACAGAGTCTCCGGCATAATCATCTCTCCAAGCACCTCTTCAGCTTGTGTTACCGTACTCAAGCTTGCCAAAAGTTCCAATATTCCTGTTGTAATATCTGACGTAGGAGCAGATAGCGGTGAATATGTCTCTTATATCTCTTCAAATAATAGAGAAGGTGCGTATAAGATTGGAAAAGTTCTTGCTAAAAAAATGCTTGAACTTGGCTTTGAAAATGGCAGAGTGGGTATTATTGCAATACCTCAAAAAAGGCTAAACGGTAAAGCTCGAACGGCAGGGTTTATGCAAGCTATGGATGAATCTGGAATAAAAGGTGCAGATATAAGGCAGTTAGTAACTTGGAGTGAAGAAGAAACATATGGCTTTACTAAAGAGATGATAAACACTTATCCGGATCTTCGTGCAATATGGCTGCAAACCTCAAACGGTTACAATGGAGCACTTCGAGCTATTGCTGATATGGGCAAAAAAGGTAAGATTCTATTGATTGCCTTTGATGCTGAACCTGAGTTTTTAAATCTTATTCCAAAAGGTGTTCTTGCTGGTTCAGCCATGCAACAGCCTTATCTTATGGGGCAAAAAGCACTCAACGCCATGGATAGGTATCTCAGAGGCAAAAATGTTAAAAAAAACATTCAACTGCCGATTCTTTCAGTATCTACAGAAAATATACAAATGCAACTATCTACAATTAAAAGGGATGTTCTTGGCATTGAAAAATAACACTCCCCTTAGATCGATTTATGTGACTCTTGGAATTATTATTATTACTACTGTCAGTATAATAATGTCAATAGACTCAACGTATATCTATTTAGATAAAAAGAATAAGATAATAGAAGATATGAAGCAAAGTTCAAAGAAAACTATAGTCTCATTACAAAAAAATATTACTGATTTAATTGAGTCATATGCTATAAATGAGTATGATAAATTAATATTTAACGAGATGGAACATCAGGGTAGTTCTGCAATTATTGTAGAAGATTACAATATGGGTAAGATTTTGGGTGAAAAATCATTTTTAAGCGGTAAGATTCGAGATGCTGATGGAAAAATAGTGGATTATGATCCAAAAAATAGTAAACAGAGTAAACAATTAAGTACATGTTATTATTCAAATAAACAAGAAATTACAACTGCCTCAGGGGGTAAGCTAGGAAACATTACAGTTTATTTCTCCAATAGTTCTATGAATAAAGAACTCAAGAAGATAATTGTTGGAAGCGTGATGAACTTAATTTTAATATCCCTGTTACTTACTCTATTTCTTTTTATCATCATACGTTTTTTCATCTTAAAACCACTCTCAGATATTATTACAATTATCAAAAATAGCGATAATGATGGGATTCCAATCGAGTTAATTCCCACTCAGGGTTATCAAGAGGTAGCCCTTCTTTCAGATACAATGAATAATATGATTATCTCAATACAAAACTCAAGAGTAGCGTTAAAGAAGCAAAAAAATGCCTTGCGTCATCAAGCTAATCATGATGCTCTCACAGGACTGGCAAACCGTATTCTCTTTAATGATAGACTAGAACAATCAATAGTAAGAGCTAAAAGAAAGGGCAATAAAATTGCTCTTTTTTTTATTGACCTTGACCACTTTAAGGGGATAAATGATTCCTTAGGTCATGGTGTAGGTGACGAAGTACTTAAAGCAATAACCCAAAGACTTCTTAAAACAATACGTAAAGAAGATTCACTGGCACGTCTGGGAGGTGATGAGTTTACTGTAATTGTTGAGTATTTAACAAATATTCAAGATGCTTCGCCCTTGGCGCAGAAAATCATTAAAGTTTTAGAAGAGCCTATTGTCGTTGAAGACTATTTGCTTTATGTCTCAAGCAGCATTGGGATAAGCACCTATCCTAATGATGGTGAATCTGCTCAAGACCTCCTGAAATATGCTGATGCTGCCATGTACAGAGCAAAAGAGAAAGGACGAAATAATTTTCAGTACTATAGTGCTGATATGACAGAATTAGCGTTAGAGCGGGTGGTTATGGAAGCCAGTCTTAGAGAGTCACTTAAAAATGAGGATTTTGTAGTTTATTATCAACCTCAAGTGAATGGTAAAAATGATGAACTCATGGGAATGGAAGCTTTAGTCAGATGGAATCATCCTACGATGGGATTGGTATCTCCGGCAAAGTTTATTCCTTTAGCTGAAGTGACAGGACTTATTATTGAGCTGGATCAATGGGTTATGAAAACGGCTATGACGCAAGTAGCTAAATGGTATGCTGCGGGATTAAATCCCGGAGTTTTAGCACTTAACCTTGCTATGAAACAGCTTCAGAAAAAAGATTTTATTAGGATGGTTAAAAAAATGTTGAAAGAGACAAAATGCGAAGCTCAGTGGATAGAACTTGAAGTGACAGAGAGTCAGATTATGAGTAATCCGGAAGAATCTATTAAAACTTTAAACCAGATTAGTGATATGGGTATTGAATTGGCTGTTGATGATTTTGGAACAGCTTATTCTTCACTTTCCTATCTGAAACGATTGCCCCTTGATAAACTAAAAATTGACCAATCTTTTGTAAGAAATATTCCTGAAGATGAAGAAGATGCCGCCATTGCAAAAGCTGTTATTGCTCTTGCAAAAAGTTTAAATCTAAGAGTTATTGCAGAGGGTGTTGAGACCGTAGAACAAAGAGATTTCTTGGTGAAAAATGGCTGTACAAATATTCAAGGTTATTTTTACGCCAAACCCATGTCAGCTTTTGACATGGAGGCAGTTCTATCAACATAAATAAATCGTGATAAAACTGGTGTAATCCAATAACGAAGTTGAGGTGACCGCAAAATTTAGAGCATTTGTAGAGTATCTTTTTGAGTTGTAATCATACATAAGAACTCATATCCGATGCCGTAACATGCCTCATAGTAGTGATTGACTCCGGCAGGTATATAAATAAAATCACCCGGCTTTGCATGATAAACTTCATTGCCGACAACAACTTTCGCTTCGCCGCTAAGTACATACTGTTGATGTTGTATTTCATTTGTATGATTTGGCATGCTTCCATCAGCCTGCATAAATATTTTTCTTACTATAAAATCTTTTTCCTGCTCAGGAGACAAGACGGCTATAGTAGTCAGTTTTGTTTTTGGTATTTCTTTTTTTGGATATTTACTACTGCTATTGCAATACATTTTTCATTCCTTTAATGGCTTTATTGAGAATCATAGAAATAAGTGTAACTCGGATACGGCAAAGATATCCTTAAATAACCCAAGCACCATCTCTGTAGATTACTTCATCGTTGAGCGTAAAGCTGTGTATGTCAGCAAAAACATCTACATGGTATTTGCCATCTCCGCGTTTAAATCCTGGTTTTGCGTACGTACCGTGTTTAGCACCCAAAGACAAGTGAACACCACACATACGCTCATAGGTACCTATATCACTAACAGTACGTGTTTTAGTAAATGCACGGTTAAGTCCAAATCCGAGTTCACGCACCCAGATTACACCTTCATCAGTTCGTATGATAGAAAGGAGTTGGTCAAATTCCGGAGTTGAATTTTCACAATCAATCACTTGTCCTTGCTTAATAATGAGAGTAATTGGGGTTGAGGGACGGTTCACCTTGTACGTTGTATCGCCAAATATAAAAATACGTACGCGTCCATTAACTGCTTTGAAATCCTGTGCTTCCGTAAAAACTTCTCCAAGTGGAAACTGACCACCGACATTAGTCATACCTGAGTAGTCTCCAATGTTGAGTTTTGCTGACTCAAAGGCTGAACCATAAACCAAAAATTCGCCGCCACTATCAAGTACACCCGATGTCGCAGTATCTATTTTGGATTTAAGGGAATGACCTACACCACGGTAATAGCTGGAATCATAGGCTAGTGAATCTATATAGTAGGGTACCTCATCGTCTGACATACGGCTAAGATGCGGATGTTCAATTACCTTTATTTTACGTTTAAATAACTCGATTCGCATGCGAAATGCATTGAGACGAAAATGTGTTGATTGAATTAAAACCACCAAATCTGATGGGTGGAGTTTCCCTAGAATTTCTAGAATTTCCTTAGGGGGAAGCTGATTAAAATCTACGAATATTGCACTGGATAAACAGCGTTTATATGCTTGTGCTAAAATATTGGATAAGATACAAGCAGTGTCATATACTACGACTGCCGTTTCTTCGTCAGTGTGATGAAAAGCTTCTCGTAAAAGGTCTGTTAAGTGTTTCTCAGCTCTGCTAATGAGTATTTCAGAGTCGTACGAAGATATCACATGTTCATTCATGATTTCCCTTAGATTTTTAATGTGCAAATTATATCTCAAACTTAAATCCCAATTATGCAATAGAAAATTAAAAAACTCATTCATCATTGTACTAGAAGCACAAGCATAAACGATTTTTAGAAATATCTACTGATAATCTGGATTAAATCAGCATTTTCAAGTAATTAATATCTCAATATCTTATTTCAAAGCCACTGCTAAACGTTTCATCACAGGAATCTTTTTTTAGATTTTTGACGATACTCTCAGGTGAGCCTTTTTTGAGTATCTCGATAAACTTACTTATAGCACCTTCATCACAGGTAATACAAGCTTCCACAGAGCCATCGGGAAGGTTTTTGACATATCCACTGAAGTTTTCTTTGAGAGAATTTTCGTAAATATTTTTTCGATAAAAAACACCCTGAACCTTACCAATGACTGTAAACTTATGATTTTTCATGAAAATTCCTTATGTGAAAAAGTGGTAAAATTTTACTTATAGTTTGGCAATTGAATTTAAAATTAGCTTTTTAAAATAATACCCAATTGCTACGCAATATCTTCACAATTGTGTTTTTATAATCAAAAGGGAGTAGTGTTGAGTAAAAATGCGATAATAGTCGGCGGTGGATATGGCGGAGTCAGAATAGTAAAATTTCTGGCTCAATATCAAGGTATTAGTATATAACCGACAGTTTTGATATTCTTAATATTACAATAGATGTGTAAAACTGGTTTTAGGATTACAAAATTCAAAAGAGTATTATTTACCCTTTTGAATCAAACAATATTCCTGTAACTTCTTGCATTTTAGGAAGAAAATTCTGCGCTTGTTCGGCTGGAAATCTTCTAATCATTTTGCTTGTTTCAGATTCTATTACAGATACATAAAATATATCTTGTGAATCAACGCCAAATTTTATATTGGTATTCATAGGAGACATAGCATCATTCAGTTGTTTTACCAAATCTTCGACTTGCCCCCTTGACGTTATTTTTGGACCACTAGTAGCTTGTTTTTGCATCTCTTTTACAACGTCAACATTCTTTGGTTGTTGAACTTGCTGCTGAACTGGCTGAGTTGCTCTTCCATGAGCTTCTGGTGTACTTACCTGTGTTTGTTGATGTTTTGCAACATTTGCTATGCCATCCATGACTTACTCCTTTTTTCTTTGGTATGAAAAATATTCTTATTGCAGAACATATCGGCACATTATAAATATACTTTAATAAAAAAAGTATAAATTTCACTATTTTCTTTTTTATTATTAGACTTCTTGCATAACTCCTAATATGTCTCAGCACTTTATATATAGAGAGTTTTAATAAAGGCAGACGTTCTCAAGCGTAGCCGTAGCTGCAGTTGGGGTTATCTAACACAGAGTGAAATTCTCTATAAAGTGCCCTGCGGGAGAAGTAAAAAGTGATAATCTCGAAGATTTATGCTCTTGAGGGTATAAAAAAATGTTTTATCCTTGAGCAGCAGCTAGGTATAAAAATTTACTTTGCACAATTTCACCACTTTTTACTTTTCTGAGGCATATAGGAGTTTTGCAAGGTTTATAGTCTTTTGGTGGGATTTATGATAATCTTGCGCTTATGAATGGATATATCAAACTATTAAAACAAGAAAGAGTTTTGAGGCAATTGTCATTAATCCAACTTATTGGATATTTTGGCGCATGGTTTAGCAATATTGCAATTTATACACTCTTAATCCACATGAAAGTCTCAGCTGAAGTGATTGCATTTACGGCTATGCTTCATTTTTTAGCCGGTGTCATTCAAGCTCCAATCTCAGGCTCTGTAATAGATAGTTTTAAGGCTAAGCATTTAATGTTATCGCTCATCTCTATTGAGATTTTCGCAACATTATTTTTAATGTTTGTGAACGAAACCTCTGATTTATGGCTTTTATACACTCTTATATTTATAAAAATGGCAGCGGCTAGTTTTTACTTTACGACGGAGATGTCTCTTTTACCAAAAATTCTCGATGGAAGTAAGTTGCAAAAAGCGAACGAACTCCACTCCATAATTTGGTCATTTTCCTATACCTTAGGTATGGCACTTAGTGGATTTGTAGTTTTTTGGTTTGGAGTGAAAGTTGCATTTATTTTAGATGCATTTATGTTTATGATTGGTCTTATACTTTTGTATCGAGTAGATATAAAGGTTGAATTTATAAAAAGTGAAGATAATTTATTGCAAATGATGAGGGATACTTTTAGGTATTTAAAAAGAGCTCCACATGCCTTACACTTGATGTTAGTGCATGCTTTTGTAGGGCTTACGGCGTTTGATGCCTTGGTCGCTCTTATGGTTGATAAATATTATGCTTCCATAGTTGCAACTTCATTGGCCCTTGGGCTTTTACACGCTTCTAGGGCCGTAGGATTGGTCATAGGACCAATTATTTTAGGAAAATGGATAAACAATAAAAGAGTAGTATACCTTTTTATATTCCAAGCATTATCGGTTTGGCTTTGGGCCTTTATGATGCATGATTTTTATTTGTCTTTAGTAGCAAGTGTAGTTGTGGGACTCTTTACAACAACACTTTGGTCATACAGTTATACCTTACTTCAAAAAAATATTGAGCAAAAGTATTACGGGAGAATAGTCGCATACAATGACATGCTATTTTTAAGTTCAGCGGCGTTCACGTCCTTTATGATAGGTTTTTTAGCTTCACATACTATTTCTTTAGAATTTATAACAGTTGTTATTGGTTCAGGATTTCTTGTTGGTGCAATTTATTTTTCGTGGATACTGAAAACTCAAAATATAAAAGATATAAGGATTTAACGAATGACATTTGCTATTATTGGTGGGATACTTTTAAACATAGGGGCATTTTTAACCTATAAAGGTAAAATTTATGAAGCTGTGATAGTTTATCTATTCGCCGATATTTGTTGGGTTATAATGGCATATTTAAGAGATGATGTATGGGGCACTTTATTTATAATTTCCGGAACTACTTTTGGATTTTTAGCATTTAGAAAAATGAGAAAAGGGGAGATGAATAAAAGCCTCAATAACGAGGACTTAGTTTCTTAAAGTTGCAATTAATCGTTTTGTATTCGTAAATAAAGTAAGTGCATCTCCAATATCTTTGCAAATAATATCAGCGTTTAATAGTGAATCTCTTGAACACCCCTCATCGCCTAAAATAGCAATTCCAATAGATGCTAATAAAAGCATATTTTTGTCATTATTTCCATTTCCTAAAGCGGCGCAGTTATCTGCCCCAAGAAAACTAATATAATCTTCTTTTTCTTTTGTATGATTATCACTTGTCAAGACTTTTATTTGTGTACCGTAATCTTTGAGTTGTGTATGAACACTTCCAAAGGTATCTGCTGTTATAACATGTAATGTATAGTTTTTTGACAATGCTTCAAACAACTTTTTTATTTTAGGTAATACGATACCGTCTTTGGCAATAGTTCCATTGTAGTCACATACAATATCTGTAATATTTAAGGTTTTAAAGTTTGGTATCTCTATCATCTAAGTCCTTTTAATCTCTAGGTGTTATAATGTCGTCGAATATTAATCATTTTTTATTTAAGAAGTATAGCGAAACTAAAGGCAAAATATGGAATCAGTCAAACTTACAGAGTATAGTCATGGAGCAGGGTGTGGATGTAAAATCTCACCAATGTTGCTTGATGAAATACTACAAACTACAAGAGAAAAAATTGAGTATCCACAGCTCTTAGTCGGTCATGCAAACAAAGATGATGCGGCCGCATTTGATCTTGGAAATGGCACTTCGGTCCTTTCAACTACAGACTTTTTTATGCCCATAGTGGATGATCCTTTTACTTTTGGTCAGATTGCAGCAACAAATGCATTAAGCGATATTTATGCTATGGGTGGAAAACCTTTGATGGCTATCTCCGTCTTTGGCTGGCCCATTGATAAACTCTCAGCTGATGTGGCAAGAGAAGTGATAGACGGAGGACGCTCTATTTGTGAAGCTGCAGGAATTCCCCTTGCTGGAGGACATTCTATAGATTCCCCCGAGCCGATATTCGGACTTGCAGTTACGGGGCTTGTTGAAAATAAAAATATCATGCAAAATTCAAATGCGGAGGAGGATTGTCTGATTTTTATAACAAAACCTATAGGAATCGGGATATTATCGACGGCGCAAAAACAAAAAAAGATAGAGCATGGGCACTTGGAGCACTCTATTAAAGCGATGACTACTTTAAACAAAATCGGTGCAGATTTTGCACGCCTTGAGGGTGTCGTTGCCATGACAGACATTACCGGTTTTGGTCTTCTTGGACATTTGGTTGAGATTTGTGAAGCAAGCAAGATTGGTGCGATAATCTGGTTTGATAAGGTACCATTACTACCAAATGTAGAAAAATATAGACAACTTGGGTGCATACCAGGTGGAGCGCGCAAAAATTTTATGAGCTACGGCTCTAAGGTAAGTGAAATGACGCAACAGCAAAGAGAGATTCTTTGTGATGCCCAGACCTCAGGAGGTCTGCTTGTTATTGTCAAGAAGAGTGCTTTAGAACCGTTTGTAAAACTATCAAAAGAGTCAGGACTGAGCCTTGAAGCGATAGGGGAAACATCTGCAAAACAAGAACATTTGGTGGTAGTGATATAAATGTTAAATCTTCCTCAAAGCAGTGATTTTAAATCAATAGTTTTAAATAACATCCCCCTCATTGATGTAAGAGCTCCTATAGAGTTTGAAAAAGGTGCATTTCCACATGCGATAAATTTGCCGCTTATGAGTGATGAAGAGAGGCATTTAGTTGGTATTAAATACAAAAATGCCGGTAATGCAGAGGCCGTAAAACTTGGACATAAGCTTGTGAGCGGAGATATAAAAAATGAGCGCATAAAAGCATGGTCAGCTTTTTTAGAGTCAAATCAAAAAGCGATGCTTTACTGTTTTAGAGGTGGACAACGCTCTCAAATATCACAAGAATGGATGAATGAGGTACAAAAAGATATAGTTCGATTAAAAGGCGGCTATAAGGCTTTTAGAAATTATTTAATGCAAGAGATTGAAGAGTCGCCTCAACATTTTAAACCTCTTATTCTTGGTGGGCGTACAGGCTCTGGAAAAACAATACTTTTAAAAAAACTACAAAATTCAATAGACTTGGAAGGGTTAGCAAATCATAGAGGTTCCTCTTTTGGCAGAAAAGTAACCTCACAACCTACCCAGATTGATTTTGAAAATAATTTAGCGTACGACTTGATTCAAAAGCTGGATAAAGGATTTGAATATCTCGTAATTGAAGATGAAGGTAAACATGTAGGCAGTGTTTATATCCCAAAAAACTTTGCAAGTTATCTCTTGGATGCCCCTCTTATAGTGCTCGAAACACCGACGCAAGAGAGAATAGAAATCACATTCAATGAGTATATTGTGAGTGCACAAGAAAGTTATAAAGGGATATTTCAAGATGATTATTTCCAAATGTGGAAAGATGACATACTAGATGCAATGGAACGAATAAGCAAAAGGCTTGGAATCCAAAGATATCGGGAACTATGTGATATTTTTGAGTCTGCCGTAAATGAACAAACAAAATATGGCTCACTTGAGACATATAAAGAATGGATTGAGTATCTTTTAAAGGAATACTATGACCCCATGTATGATTATCAAATACAAAAACATGCATCAAAAATACTATTTAGAGGTACAAGCCAAGAAATTATAAAACATTTTGAAAAAGTGTTAAAGATGGAGAATACACTATGATATATAAATCAAAATTGGGTGACTTAGATCTCTCAAAAGTTATAAGGTTATATCCGGCTGCTGTTGTAGATATGCATGGAGAAGTTGCAGAGATGTCCTTAGATTGGATTGATATGAGTGGCGATAAGGTTCAGATAAAATCATTTGTTCTTGTTTTTGATTTTCCTCCTTTAACGGAAGATGTGAGAAATAGAGTTGTACTTGAATTTGAAACAAAAGATGAGCTGATTGACGTCATGACTGAAGTAGCACAATTGTTTCAAGACTGATTTTTTAAATTTATTTATAGTTAAAGTAGGATAATATGTATCTGTATTTAAATTATATAAATGTTTTAGGTAAGCAAAAATGACATATTCGGAATTAATACTTTATTTAAAAGCAAATCTTGATCATCCATCACTAGACTTTAATTGGACAGAAGAGGATAATAAAAAATTCTTTGCTTTTATACATGAAAACGCTGATAAAGATTATCTCACACGTAGTGAGAATTTAATAGAAATAAGACAAGCTTTTAGAGACTATTTTGAGTCTGTCGGATATATTTTATTTCAAATAAAAGATTATCGCATTAGATTAAAAGTTTTTCCATACACTCAAGACCCTGCTGAGAGTGAAAATGTGAATGATATTATTGACATTATTGATGGACATGAAGATTTGATAGTAGATGAATATAATGGAAGAGATGATCAAATATTAATTAAAGATGAGCTAAGAAAAAAACTATTTGACTTTGTAGATACGATTAGTGATCAAAAAGTAAATAAAAAAGAATTAGTGAAACATGCAGTCAGAGAAGCTTTTGAACTTAAAGACAGCGATATTATTATGATTAAAACGGATAGTATATTCGTAAAATTATTTGATTTTGTTGATAAGAAAAAAGTCTCAGATAATGAAAAAAATACTATAGCTAACAGATATAATGGAATTGATGAAGATGAACTTATAGCTTTTTATAAAGAACATTTTTCACGCGTTGAGAATAAAAACTTTTTTAATCTTGTCGCAAAACTATTTACAGACAGATATCTTTTAGATAAAAATATTGATAATCACGAATATGAAAAAAATGTCTTTATGTATATTCAGTCCATAATTACAGAACAATTAGTAGATACTTTTGACCATAATGATGAATTTTTTAAAGGTTTTTCAGGTTATGTCTTTAGAAGGCATTTTCACGAAGTCTTTGATGAAATAGCAGAATTAATATTAGTAGAATTGGCCATGTCAAATGATCAAATGATAGAATTTTTAAAATACTATTCCTTAGATATTGTCGTGATTGGTGGAGTAAAATATAGAGTACCAGTATTAGAAGCAGAAAGTGGGTTAAGATGGAACGTAGTATCTATGTTGTCCATTGTAAAACTTTATATTAAAACAAAGACAATGAGCCAAGCCTTAAATAATGAAATAGATGAAAAAGAAGATGAAATGGAAGCATTGTCAATAGAGGGGCTTTCCCCGGTTGCATATAATCATAAATACAATGAAGAAAAAAAGAATGTTGCCCAGAGGCTAGTTAAGTTAAATAATAAATTAGATAAATATTATGATTCTTTAAAACTTGCAAAAAATGAACATGAAAAAGATACATTGCAAAAAGAGATAAAATTAATAAAAGCGGATATGCAAAAGATAAGAGAAGAAAGAGAAAAATTATTAAACAAGGTAATTAGCAGAAATGATATACATAAGTTCAATGTATTAGGAAAAGAGATAGATGCAATGTTTCGGCTTTTAAAAAGAGAAGAGCGGATATTGAAGCAAAATGGAGATGCTTTTAAATCAATAAAAAATGCATTGGTTAAGGCCCTTACATCAAAAAAACAGCAACTTTAAGATAAAAATAGGCATGTGGAAATTAGATGAATTTTGATGATTATAAAAAAGCAGTAGAAAAATTAAACCAATACTCTCACCATTATTATGTTCTTGATGATCCTCTGACAACTGATGAGGTATATGACAAACTCTATCATGAAGTTACAGCGTTTGAAGAGTCAACCCCAGATAAAATTTTAAAGAATTCTCCTACTCAAAGAGTAGGTGATGTTATAAGCGATGGCTTTATCAAAGCTCCTCATCTTACAAGAATGTGGAGTTTGGAAGATATTTTTGACGCAGAAGATTTACAGAAATGGCTTACAAAAACTTACAAGCTAGATAAAAATATTTCATTTTACTGCGAACCCAAGTATGACGGAGCCAGTTTAAACCTTATCTATGAAAACGGTGTTTTGGCTCAAGGCATCACAAGAGGTGATGGAACAATAGGTGAGCTTATAACTCGAAATGTGAAGACTATACGCTCCGTTCCGCTCACAATTGGGTACAAAGAGCGGATAGAAATTCGCGGCGAAGTTGTAATTTTCAAAGATGAATTTGAAAGAATTAATGAAAGACGTTTAAACGACAGCGAAGCTGTATTTGCCAATCCTAGAAATGCGGCGGCAGGAAGTCTTAGACAACTTGATTCCAGCATCACAGCTTCAAGAAACTTGGTTTTTTTGCCATACGGTGTTGGAGAGAACACACTGACACACAAACTTCTAAGTGAAAAAATGGAGTACATTTATGAACTTGGATTTAGAAAACCGCCGCAACGTTCTACATGTAAAGGTTTTGAAGAAATAGAGACAATTTATGAAGTGATGAAAAAAGATAGAGATTCCTACTCCATGATGCTTGACGGCATGGTTATAAAAGTGAATGAGATAGCCGCGCAGATTGACATGGGCTACACAGTGAAAGTTCCCCGCTTTGCAGTTGCCTACAAATTTCCGGCAGTTGAGAAGATAACAACTTTAAAAGAGATAGTTTTACAGGTTGGCAGAAGCGGGGCTGTAACTCCGGTCGCTATTGTGGAGCCGACAGACATCGATGGTGTGATAGTTGAGAGAGCGACACTCCATAATTTTGATGAGATAGACAGAAAAGATATCAGGCTCAATGATAAAGTCATTATTTTAAGAAGTGGCGATGTTATCCCTAAAATAATTAAAGTTTTAACGCATGAAAGAGATGGTTTACAGATTCCATATAAAAGACCGACACTTTGTCCGGTATGCTCAAGTGAGCTTTTAGATGAAGGTGTACTTTTAAAGTGTCAAAATCTTACATGTGAAGCTCGAATAGTCAACTCCATCATCTATTTTGCTTCAAAGCCATGTTTAAATATTGACGGTTTAGGAAGTAAGATAGTAGAGACTCTTTTTACTTCTGGGCTTGTTAAAAGTGTAGTGGATTTGTTTGATTTGACTCTGGATAAACTTTTGGCTCTTGAGGGCTTTAAAGAGAAAAAATCTCAAAACCTTTTAAACTCTTTAGAAAATGCAAAAGGAAAAGAATATTGGCGTTTTATAAATTCTCTAGGGATTGAACATGTAGGGGAAGTGGCTTCTAAAACTTTGAGTGAAAACTTTGGAAGCAACTTTATAGATGCTACAAAAGAGCAGATAGTTGCATGTGATGGAATAGGTGAGGAGATGGCTGAATCTGTTTTGGAGTTTGTGCGGGTAAACAGAGACACGATACTTACACTTCAAGATATTTTAAAACCGTTAGAGCCGGTTCAAAAAGAGGAAGCTGAAGAAAACCCATTTAAGGCAAAAACTGTTGTTTTAACCGGAACCATGAGCCAGTCTCGTGGAGAGATAAAAGAGATGTTGGAAAAATTTGGTGCGAAGGTTTCAGGCTCAGTTTCTAAAAAAACAGACTTTTTGATTTATGGCGAAGATGCAGGAAGCAAGTATGAAAAATCGATGGATTTGGGTGTCAAGTGCATCACTGAAGAAGAGATGAAAGAGATGTTAGTTTGAGCAGACTAGATAATTATTTAGTTGAAAAAGATTTGACTGGAAGTAGAAATAAAGCTCAAGAGCTCATAAAAGACGGCCTTGTAAGTGTCAATGGAAAAACAATACTCAAGAGTTCCTATAAGCTTGATAACAGTGATAAGGTTCTTGTAGGAGAACATAAAGAGTACGTATCTCGTTCGGCTCATAAACTCAATGCTTTTTTAGACGAGCTCAAACTCGATGTAAAAGACAAAGTCGCTTTGGATATCGGCTCTTCAACAGGCGGCTTTACTCAGGTGCTGTTAGATTATGGTGTTAGTGAAGTGAGCGCTGTTGATGTAGGTAAAGAGCAGTTACATGTAAGTTTAAGAAATGATAGCAGAGTGTACTCCTATGAGAGCTGTGATATCAGAAAGTTTGAGAGCGATAAAGAGTTCAATCTTGTTGTCAGCGATGTTTCTTTTATATCTTTGTTAAACATTTTAGATGATGTAGATAGGTTGGCAAATGACAAGATTATCTTGCTTTTTAAACCTCAGTTTGAAGTAGGACGAGAAGCTAAAAGAGATAACAACGGTGTAGTCCTTGATGATAAAGCTATAGTGAGGGCTATGCAAAAGTTTGAAGATGCATGTGAGCTTAAAGGCTGGAAGTTAGTTCTAAAATCTCCTTCTAAGCTTACAGGTAAAGAGGGTAACTTAGAATATTGCTATTATTACAAACACAGTAACATATAAGGATATAACATGATACCTTTTAATTCTCTGGGATTTGTCTTTAAACATTTTGGTCCAGTTATCTATCCTAAGCCGGTTTTGGAAGAACTTTGTATATTTTTAAAACCGTTTTGTGAGCAAGAATCTGTTTTAGACATAGGGGCGGGAACTGGAGTTATGAGTGAGTTTGCTTACAAATGCAATAGTGAGTTGAAATATGTGTGCGTGGACCCAGCTGAGGGCATGCTTAAATATGCTTTGCCATTTTTGGAGACACATGTTGCAACTGCAGAGGCACTTCCTTTTGAAGACGACAGTTTTGATGCCATACTTATGGGTGAATCACTGCACCATTTTCGTGATCCGAAGATTGCATTTGAAGAATCCCTGCGGGTTTTAAAGAAAAATGGAAAACTATTTATTTATGATTTTGATGTGAGTACATTTTTAGGTAGAAGTATCTGCACTATGGAGAAACTGCTAGGAGAACCTGCCAATTTTTATGAGCCGAATGTACTGAAAAAGCTACTTGAAGAGTATGGCTTTTGTGTAGAAATTGTTCAGCATAAGTGGCGATATATTGTGAGTGCCTATTTATAAATAAAAAGTTATACTAAGCTCTATGCAAAGAGTAGAAGGTGTATGTGAGCTTAAAAGATGAAAATTTATTGCAAAACTAATTTGCAAAGAGTTGAATATTGCTAAGCAATTTTCACAATTATTAAAATTTAGCAAAAAAAATTAAAAATCATAAGTCTTGCCATCATTTAAAAATTATATATAAAAGATATTTTAATAAGCGTTAGATATAATCTTTTTGATGTATTGTTCAACAATTAAAAATATAAATAATTATAATGAGATGATATGAAACTAGCAGATAAGAATATAAAAAAAGTATTAGGTTTAGATATAGGCTCAAATAGTATAGGATTTTCATTATTAGAGTTAAGTGAAAATAATAATAAAATAATCTTTAATGAACTTACAAGTAACAGTATAATTTTTTCAGAACCTAGTGACGCTACTGATAGAAGAGAAGCTAGAAGTTCTAGACGAAGAAATGAAAGAAAAAGTGCAAGAAATAGAAGTGCTAGAAAAATATTTACAAAATACGGTATAACAAAAAAAGATTTTATAAAAGATAGTACAAATTATTTGAATTTATTATCTAAAAATATAAGAGATAATGATGTTTACAACATAAGAGAAAAAGCAGTAGAAGGAGCTAACCTAACAAAAGAAGAGTTTATACTTTCTACTTATTCTATTCTTACTGACAGAGGTTATAACAACATGTTTTCAATTTCAAATGAAGATGGTGTTATAAATGAAGCAGTTACAAAAAACAGAGTTGAATATGAATCAAAAAACTATTTGCTACCATCAACAGTATTAACACTTCATAGAAAAACATTAGAAGAAGAGTATCAAAATATTCCTATTCGCAATCAAAAAAATGATTATAGAAACTCTTTAGATAGAGGTATGCATATAGAAGAATTTAGAAAGGTCGTATCATCACAAGCTAATAACAAAGATATATTTAGTTCAATCAAAGAATGTAAAAAATTTATTGATGAAATTACAGATGAAACCGTTGTTAATACCCCATTTTTTCAAAGACCATTAAAAAGTTTTGAGAATATGGTTGAATATTGCTCATTTTATGATGAATTTAATCCTAAAGGTTCTGAGAAAAAAACTCCATTAGCAAATATAAGAAATATAGAATTAACTTTAAGACAAAGCATTGATAATTATGAATGTACGGATAAAAATGGCGAAATTAAATTATTTACAAAAGATGAAATTAATCAAATTGTTTACTTTTGGATTAATGAACCAAATTCAGATAGAGTTCATAATAAAAATATATTTAAAAATGCTGGATTTAAAGATATTAAGCTACATACTAAGGATGACAAAGAGTTGCTTATACTTGATATAAAAGCATATAGGCATATGCTTGATATCTTAAACAAATATAATATTGACTTTCAAGATACTCAAAATGATCTTTATAATGAAATATTATTAGAGTTACACTATTTCAAAAATAATAGTTCAAGAATTACACATATAAAAAATCTAGTTGAGAAATATAATTTAAATTTTGAAGATGAGTTTATTCAAGAGACAGCACTTTTAGAAAATATGGATGGCTTTGCCTCTTTTTCTCTAAAGTTCACAAATGAAGTACTAGATATGATAAAAAAAGAGCATAAAACTCATCATCAAGCACTTGAGAGTTTGGGTTATTACAGTAAGTACCTTAACATGCCTACTTATGATTATCTTCCTCCATTAGAACCTACTCAGGCAGATATAAAATGGCTTCAAGAAAATATAGGGTATTTTGATACAAAACATCTTTTTTATCAGCCTATGATGTCACCAAAAGTAAAAAGAGTGATATCTATCTTACGAAAACTTATCAATGATATGATTAAAAAGTATGGCAAAATTGATGAGATACGCATAGAAACAGCAAAAGAGATGAACTCTAAAACAGAAAAAGAAAAAATAGACAACAGTCAAAGTAGAGATAGAGCTAAAAATAATGAAGCTATTAAGTTTTTACAAGCAAAAAATATAAAAGAATCTAGTAAAAATATAGAGATAGCAAAGTTGTTTAAAGAACAGGGAAAAGATGGCTGCAAATGTTTATACTCTGGAGAGCTTATTACAGAAGATGAAGCTTTTGATGAAAATGAAACAGAAGTTGAACATTTTATACCAAGGTCTGTCATATGGATAAATTCATATAAAAATAAAATCTTAGTTAAGAAAAAACATAATCAAAATAAAGGTTCACAGCATCCTATTAAATATTTAAAATCGATTGGTCAATGGGAAAACTTTCAAGGAAGAGTACAAGATTCATTTATAGCTTTTAATAAAAAAGATTGGCTCTCAAAAGAAGATATTATCAATAATGTTATGCAAAAAGAGCATTGGCAAGATAGTTATCTAAATGATACCCGCTCAGCTACAAGAACTATACAGAAGTATCTTAACCATTATCTTTACCCAAAAGAAAATTTATATGCTAAAGATGAAAAAAGAAGCGTTTTTAGTGTAACAGGAAAAGCAATAAGTGAGTTAAAACACATGTGGGGTATCCGCAACGTCATGCCTAAAAATGAAGATGATAAAAAAGACAGAAATACTAACTATCATCATACTTTAGATGCTTTTACAATAGCTTTATGCTCGAATGCAGCTATAAATACACTTCATAATCACTTTAAGAAAAAAGAAAACAAGTTTAAAACAAAAGCTTCAAAAGATAAGCTGGCTGATTCTGTACCTAAATCATCAAATGGTGAAAATGTTGTACAACACCTGAAAAAAATAGTTCATAAATATGAGACAAATGAATTGTATATTTGTCCTTTTAACAAAAGAAAAACTAACATGAAAGGTTTTAAAGACGGTAATTTAAAACTTTATGTCACTAAAGATAAAAATGACAACGAGATACTAGCCGAGATAGAAAAAGTTGCTATTGATGAAAATATTTTAGTTAAACAAGTTGGCTTAACTACTAAAGATAGAACCAATACTGAAATAGTAGAGTATATCAAATCATTACAAGATAGATTAGACCCACAAAAACAGAAAAAGATTATAAAATCTATAGAAGTTTATGCAACTGAATTGATTGAAGTTAGAGATAAAATAACTTCTGTAGATGATGAGATAAAAGAGTTAAAGAAAACTTTTAAAATAGCTAAACAGCATACAGAATTTAACGATAGTGTAAATGAAAATATAAAACTACTTGCAGAACAAAAGAAAGTAATAGTTGAGCAACTACAAGACTTGAAATGTAGCTTT
>Ga0316206_1001533_pt1 | contig 19684 bp, 20 predicted proteins | sample 6monthpyrite_MG_FD_204942 | JGI IMG/M metagenome (GOLD analysis project Ga0316206, IMG submission 204942) | Microbial mat bacterial communities from mineral coupon in-situ incubated in ocean water Damariscotta River, Maine, United States -... | ecosystem: Environmental > Aquatic > Marine >... | reverse complement strand
TTCTGCAACACAATTTTTAGCATAAATTCGTAGTAATAATGCTTGTCGCAAAACTTGTGAGTTTTGCGAATAATTCAATGAGTTATTTTATTAGCGTATATTTCTGCACGAATGTGCACACTACCCTGGAAGGGGAAATGTCTATGTCGGTTTTCCCCAATAACGTATATAATAATGGTATCATCAATTGATGACCGCCAATAATCCAGCGTGAACAAAAAATTCAACTAGGGGTCACTCCATAGAAAGTGAGTAGACCAACCAATTGCTTGACTGGCCCCTCAGCATTAAAATGCTACTAATTTGCCCTAAAATACGGCTAAAACAAACGTGAAAAGTAATTGAACAGTGGCCACAGTTGAAAAAAACAACGCCAACGTCCCGAGAAAAATTGACTTTTTATTCAAACTTTCGGCGTGAAAGACCATCACCAATCGCAGCCATAGGCTACAAAATACACATAATACACTTATCATAGTTTCATCCTTCAGTAACAGAAAATCAAAAAATTTTGATCCTCAGGGATACAGCCTACAAGGCGAGGAATCGAATAAATATGTTTAAAATGGGGGGTAAAAAGGGGCGTATTCAGTGGACTAAAAAAGGAACGCCAGGCGCATTCCTTTGATGGGCGATGGGATAGACCCATTCTGCATAACATGCTAGATCAGCTCAGAGAAGGTGATGTTGTTATTGTCTGGAAGCTTGATCGCTTGTCTCGTTCGCTCAAAGACCTACTGGTCATTATTAGGGCAGTATGCACATTTGTGCGTAAATGGGCGCTAAGAAAATAGCCTATTGAATTAGTTGCAAAACTTGATAGTTTTGCAACACACAACATCATTACGAATTTCTACTAAAAATTGTGTTGCAGAAGTTTATTGCATATGTTCCTGCATTTTGAGATATCTTTTGCAACAGATTTTAATGCATAAAATTCCTTAGCGTACATTTACGAACGAATATGCACAGTACCCTAGGTAGCAATACTATCAATAGTTGGATGTTTACTAAAAAAACTTCATGTATCCACTTGAGAAATAATTAAGATTAATACTAATTGTTTAGCTAACCCGTGATGTTGAGATTTTTATTGTTCGATTGGCTGTCTATGTTGAGAGGTAAAATTGTATATTTAGGGAGACTGTTTTATAGGATTTCGTTCCTTTGCTTGAGTTAATTGGGTATTCATCTCAGCTTTCATCGGCCTATTTAGATAACCAGTTTCTTACTTTCACCCTATCTTCTGTGATATTTTGTACTGCTGTTTTGTAATATCTTAATACCCAATAATACGTTAGCTTGTCACGCATTTATTTACGTAACTAATTATCGATCTTTATTATAAGATGTGACAAGCTAACGCATTAATGTATGGAAAGGTGATCGTGCAAAATAACACCAGAAATAGGGTGGGGGGAAGTAAATCAGCTGCCGCTTCGAACATTCAATTCACCACGTGCCACAACATTTCCTTGCTCTTATAGCTTATCAAGTAACATCGCGTAATCATCACTTGTTCGAATGGAAATCGCCCCTTTTTGATCCGCCAACATCTGAGGCCCTGCACACTGCAACCCCAGTGTATTACTCGATTTCTGAGGGAGTACAACAAAAAGCGGATGATTTTCTTTAATCGCAAAATTCGCATGCGTCATCGTCCCACTTTTAATATCCGATTCTACGATAATCGATCCCACTGAAAGACCAACCTGAATCCGGTTTCGTGGGACAAATAGATTTCTACTCGGCGGCACACCTTCCGGATATTCGGATACCCAGGTCCCACCAGCATCAAGGATATTCTGAGCAAGAGCCGCATTCGTTTTTGGGTTGGCCTCATGTAGACCATGAGCCAATACGGCAATGGTGCGCTCTAGTCCGCCTTCGTGAGCTGCTGCATCGATGCCAAGTGCCAGTCCTGAAACAATCACATAACCCTGCTCGACGAGAAATTGCGCCATTCGACGGGCGATCGTGCCGCCTGCCTTAGAACAATGGCGGGTACCGACAATGGCCACGCTAGGCCGATGTAACAGATCCTTGTTTCCGCGCACGTACAACGTTTGGGGCGGATTATGGATCGTTCTTAGCCTGGCAGGGTAGTCAAGACTATCGATGGGTATGGAGGCTATGTAAATACGCCAGGCCATCATAATACACGAGTCCACCGGAACGAAAAGTTTTGCGATTTTCAAACACGAGGCAACCCAATATTGGTATCAATAAACACAAAAACCTGCAGTCACGTTTCTTCCTTACTTATGATAGGTGATAGTCATCCTATGACGGTCCGCTGCAACCGGTTCATTTTCTGCATAAATCCACCTAACCTAAGTATGCATCCCTAGTTTTTTGATTTCACCCTCATTGATTCAGGTGATTTATGCCCCGAAAAGACCGCACGTTTACCCCCCATGACTTAACCCGATTCGCTTGTCGCAACCTAGCCCCTGAAGAACAGGCCAAAATCGTTCATGATTTAATCGAAAAAGAGTGTTTTCCGATCGAATTCACGACCGATCAAGTCGAAAAAATCATCTGCCAACACATGGAGCCCTCCGCCCGTCGGCAGTTGATGAAACGGTTAATCACGGAAAGCCGATGTGATGGTGAAAATAAACCCATCTCCTGTCAGACCATAGGAGCCATCAAGACGGCGATTGATGCGCTTACCTTACTGACGAGTATTTTAACCTTTTTGGCGGCCCTGTTGCCGCTCTTCCGGGCTCTCAGGCGATTATATCCCTGGCTCGTTCGATTAGTCGCTTGGTTAGAGCGGATTTTCGATCGAATTGGCGCCATCGAAAAATACTTAGAAGGCATTGCGCTAGCCATTATCGCTTTAGGTGAATTTTTTGAATACCTAAATGATTTGTGCGAAGAATCACCACCGGCCCCTGGGCTTGATACAAGCGCCCTGAACGATGACCTTCCTGAACTAATCGCCGAGCTATCTGTTATCGCCGAAGATGGGGAAGCTAAAGCCTAAGGCTGTCTCTCGATGGCCTTAGGGGTTGAATTCAACTCTTGAGGTTGGAGAACACCTTTCGCTGACATAGTTAACCTGTCTTGTATTTTTCAGTTATCGACGTGGTTTAAATTCAGCCGCTTGTTTTTTGTCTGTATGAACGCAGTGAATAATTTTATGGGTTGAGTGAAGTCGGAGACAAACGAACTCGTTCAAATTATGAACTCCTATATAGGTAACGTTTATATAAGGTTTGACTTGTCCACAGGCAGGATATAAAAAGGATAATTTAGAATAAGGATAAAAGAAGGAAAGGATAGGGCGAAAAAACGCCTGAAAAATACTTATAAAACATTAGGTTACAATTTTGACCTGCAACCTATACCTACCACCCCGAACAAATTTCAATCTATTATTGTCGTTTTTGTGAGCACCGGAACCTATTTCCTACCACTTTTGGGGGCACCTGCAACCTATTCCTACCACTTTTGGGGGCACCTGCAACCTATTCCTACCACTTTTGGGGGCACCTGCAACCTATTCCTACCACTTTGGTCGATTTAACAGCAGTAGTTTTGCTTAAAAATAACTCGCTGCAACCTATACCTACCACTTACTGCAACCTATACCTACCACTTCTGCAACCTATACCTACCACTTACTGCAACCTATACCTACCACTTTAGACCAAGTTATCCACAGGCTCCATTGTCATTTTTAGTGTTTCTGAGGCAGTATTTTTACGGGCATTTGCTGCTTTTATTTCCTTAATAAATTCTGGATGCGCATAAAGTTTATAATGCACATCCTCAATTGCATTTCTGCTACCCCTTCTTTCTTCCTTCGAAAAACCATTTAATACATGTGCATTATTTAGTTCTTTAAGCATTTTCTCAAAAGCAATTATGCGGTTTGAAATGCGGCTATGTGGAAAAAGACCACTGTCTCGAACTATAGAAGATAAAAGGAATTCATACTGCGTACCAATTCCAGCGTTGATGTAATGATGAGATATCCGTTTAATAAACCAGCGAGACGCTTGATTTTTAAACTCCATCATTTTGGCATAATTGTACTGCCTATATGAAAGTTCATTTACGCTCTTACTTACAAGTGCAGGTAATCTTGCTACCCAGTGGCTTGATCTATCTTCTAGATAACCCTTCCTCGTTACTTTTGTAAGGTCGGACAATATGGGACTGGAGTAAATTAACTCACCATTCACATACAGTTTTAAAACCGCACCTGAAAGAATTTCAAGTGATTTTTTAATTTCCGCTATACTCCTAGCCTTGCCCTTCCCTGCAAGTTCTTTTTTAATCATTTGGAGCGAAAACTTGACCCAGCTTTCATTTTGCGTGACATCATGGAAACCCAATTGTCGTTCGGAAAAAAACTTTCGTAGCACATCTTCAAGCATCTCTTCCGATGCGCTTGGATAATAGGCTTTATCAGTCCCGTCATTCTGTTCAAGTACAACAGGCTGAATTATGACCCGACAGTCGACACCTCTATACTTAAACTCTTTCTTTAGCAGGGGAAGATTGCCTTTTTCATCTCTCAATTTATCCTGCCGCTGTTTTGCCACAAAATATTTTGGCACACCATCCCAAAGCTCAATCGTATTAGAACACTGACTCCTGTCCCCAAAGAACTGCGAAAAAAGATCATGCTGTGTACTCATCAACTGAATTGTCGGCGGTACTTTTTTCACTATTTTTTGTTTGTCCTTTTCCATCTACACCTTGCCTTATAAATGATTGCTATTTTCCTATACCTCGTAAACTGTCTGGTACCTCTTGCAATCACAGTTATATATATAGTTGCATATTTACTTATTTCTCTTCATCTCTTCAATAGTTGGCTGTGCTCTGCTTTTTAAAAACAAATCCAAACCTTCATTTATGATGCTTGTCATTGATCGCCGTTCTACATGCGCTATATCCCGTATCAAATCATGTACTGCTGGATGTATTAAATAAGGAAAGTTTTTGGGCTTTAGTTTTGTAGAATTTGCAATATTTCTGTTGGGTGTTACTACCGTTTCATTATTAACTTCATCCTCCACACTGATCTCTGGGTTCAGTTCTATTTCTGCAACAACATTACGCATTGCATCCAAACCACCAGCCTTGCGTTTTTTAGCATTATGTACTGTCATGCTGCTGCTAACCTCCTTGATTTATTTTTAACCCATTTGAATAATTCTTTTATTTCCATAGTTGCCTTATCTTGCGGGTCATACTCTGTCACCCCTAACCCTTGCGCTAATGAATTTTTATATGCTTTTCTTTCAACGGTAAAGGGTTTAGCAACCAATCCAAGTCCTGATAACCCTTCTCTTGCAGCCACTTGATCCTGCCCTACAGCTGGACAACGAGTAAGCACAAAAGAAAAGTTTTTTGCTGCTCTTTTCATGAGCTCCACTGTAGGAAAAACAGCCTCAATATCCGCTATTGAAGGCTGAGAGGGAATGATGCAAAAATCTGCTTTAACAACAGTGTTGTGCAGTTCCAGTGCGTGAACACCTGCTGTATCAACAAGGACCAGAGAATACCCTTGTCTTTCTGCTAAATTTAACGCTTCATCAAATTCTTCTGGTCTTATTTTTTTTAGATCAGGATATTCTTCATCCCTCCTTTCCCACCATTTAGTTGATGTACTTTGAGAATCCACATCCAAAATTAATACCTTCTCCCCTTCTTCTCCTGCGTGAACAGCCATGTTTGTCGCCAAGGTTGATTTTCCCGCCCCACCTTTCTGAGTAATAAAAGTCCATACTTCCATTTGTTTACTCCTTACATAGTTAGTGTCCACCCGAAAACGTATAAGATATTGATATAAAATATATTTTACTTGTTTTCCACAAACGAAGTTTTAGCTCAAAAAGCCTGGTCAAATAAAACTCGATTCGTTTTAAGCTCGTATATACGACTAATATGCTCCGATCAACAATTGATCAGATAATATACCTAAAACTTCGTTGCTAGACATATGAGAAAATCCATTAATATTCATTCGGTTAATGGATTTTCGTTCGGCCACTAGTTACATAGTTACGTAACTATGTAACTATGTAACTACGTATCTGTATGCTTACATAACAATGATAAATCAAGAAATTTTATCATTTCCCAGATACGACTAATTTTCATTCAAGTAATCAACAACAATTATGACACGCATATACATTTATATGTAACTAAATACATACATAAATACATACATACATACATACATATGTATGTATGTATGTATTTATGGGTTAATCCTTCTAGGATAGATAACAAAAAAAGGCGGGATGGTTCCCTCCCAGTTCAGACTTCCTCTGCGATAGGCAGAACCCCCCTCACAACTCCAAGGCATAAAGATCCTGTATTTCCTGAGCTTGAATGCCGAGATAATCGAGAGTTTGCTTTTGGGTGGAATGACCGAAGGCTTCCATGAGCAGGGGAATCGGGGCGTTTTTCTGAATGCGCTGATGATAGCCCCACGTCTTGCGCAAGGAGTGACTGCCGTAATTGCCTTTTAGCCCCACATCCTTGCACCATTGTTTCATGAGGTGATTGACTGCTTCGACGGTGAGTACCGGCGCTCGCTGACTGTAGAACAAAAAATCATTCGTCTGATAGTCATGTGAAGCAAATAGAGCAGTAATCGACTCAATCACATTTTTATTCAGTGTCACCTTCCGATGTTTTTTCACCTTCGACTGTTTAATCTCCAACACATCCCCAAGCTGTAAATGGGCTACATCCCTCACTCGAATCGATAGCAACTCATTGGCTCGATAGGCCGTGTTAATACCCAGGGTGAATAAACATAAATCCCGTGGCTTGTCGGCGAGTATCTTTTTAATACGCTTGATCGCTTTGATATCTCGAATCGGTTCAACTTTAATGGTTGAGCCTTTTTTCGGGTGATTTGGCGCTTTTGATGCTTTGTTGTCCATATGGCTATTTTCGTCAAGTTTACATTACTTCATTTCATTAGTTGACGACTGTAAATGAGGGTGTTTTCAATAGCAAGTAAAAAGATCGGTATTTTTGTATTTTATTTCAATCAGTTACATTGATTTTTCCTGCGCCAGAAACTCGTCAACTTTTATCTAAAAGTTGACGAGTTTCTGGCGCCAGCTAACTGTGCGTAAAATTTGCATTATTATAGATGGTATACAAAATCAGCTAAGGAGGAAGTAATGGCTTTAATTCAAAAAGGCTTCGCGGAGCTTCATAAATTTAATGAGGCAAATGATGGAGTCGTCAGAATTGATTTCAAATATCCATATTTAAAGCGTCCTCTTGTAAACGTAGGTTTGGTCGCAATTGATGACTGGAATGGTGGTCAAATCCGTCTGCAAACAAAAGTAACAAAGGTTCATACTCACTATGTCGAAATAGAAATAGATACCTGGCATGTTTCAAAAATATGGTGGGCAAAGGTTGAATGGATGGCAATTGGTAACCCTGCTAATGGCATCAGCATCGAAGACACTGGTGATGAAGGAGATGTGGAAGCAATCACCATATAACTAAGTTAGGTAAAAATTACATAAAGGTACCTGATGTTCCGTCTAATAATTGATAAGCTCTTATTGAATAAGCTTTATCCTGAATTCTCCACCTCCCATTTCCCGCTGTTTATAGCGGTAGTGTTGATGTGTGCCTATGACATGACTGAATGACTGACAAATAGGGTGGTTAGCATTTTTGCAAGGAAAACCCCTCTATTTACAACAAAAATATAATACTGATAGACTGAAATTTAGGGTGCACCCTAATCGTCATGTCAATCGGTATATACACTCGTATTTCTTCCCATGGTCAGAACTCTAATAGCCAATTGCAATGGCTTACCGCCCACGGACATGATCTTGGAAAGCTGCAGTGGTTTGAGGAGCAAGAAACAGGCTCAAATTTAAACCGTCCAGCATTTAATGTTCTGTCAGAGGCTATATTTTCGGGAAGCGTCAAAACAGTGGTTGTCTGGAAGCTCGATAGAATTGGCCGCTCCATGCTTGATGGTATCAATATCCTTTCCAAGTGGTGCGAATGCGGCGTTCGAGTGGTATCTGTCACGCAACAAATTGATTTATCGGGTACGGTTGGACATCTTGTGGCGGGTGTTTTGTTCGCTATTGCTGAAATATAATTGCAGCACGCTAAGGAGAGACAAGCCGCCAGAATTGCCGTGGCTAAATCCAGGGGAACTTACAAAGGCAGAAAAAAAGGCACGACCAAGGCTAAACCAAAACGGGCGAGAGAACTTGCAGAACAGGGGTTAAAACCAAGAGAAATAGCCCATGTACTCGGCGTGACAGAACGGACGGTGTTTAGGTATTTGGGCAAATAGGTTGAAATGGAAAATTTGTTAACAAAGGAAGTGTAATAAATTTCAAAGGAGGGGACTCTCTTTGAGGGCCAATGATTAACAATCTACACGGAACATCAGGTACCTTTGTAGGATTTGACCCATAATACGTATTTGAGAATTTGGCACGGCAGCGCGAGCGAGTATTGCTCCAACATTATGACAATCATCCTGAACAGTTTGTCAAAGGCAGGCCTTGTGTCAAACGCCCACCCACTCAGGTATTTATTAATCCTGTTAAACATGAGGATGGAACAATCGATGACACGAGCGCCGTGAATTTTCCAACGCTTACTGCAGCCAAATATACATTATCTTTAAATTAACTGTCTTAAACAGGTTGACACGTTCCGAGGGGACAAGATGCGAATACTAGTGGAGGGTGGTCATCTTGCGCGAGGAGAAATCGCAACCCTGTGTGCAGCAAATGCCCTGCCGTGCGCTCAAATCCTAATACTCGCGTGCGACCACAAGAACAGTACGCTGAAACTTCACAATGCGAAAGTGCTGGATGCTAACCTTCAGAACTACTATCAGAAATTCGAAGAACTCGTATCGCAAGAATTCGATCTTGTCATCCCCTGCACAATGCGGGGTCTTATTTTGGCAAACAACTCATTCCCTCAAACTTCCGTGATTGCAGAGCCTTCTTTACGACATCTCAGCGATTTTAACAAACTGTCTTTAAATGAAAAGTACCTAGCGAACATGCGTTCGAGCAATTTATTAATCTCTAATTGGAGTGATGCCGACGGTGCAGTTATCCTGGCTAAACCAATCGCTGGCCATTCTTCCGTGGGCCATATTCGAGTAACTTCAAATGAGATCTTTCTAGAACTTCAAGAACGTGAAGAATTCATTTTCGAGAAAGTTTTCGGAGACTATTGTCCACAGTTTAGCGTCTCAATTTACGACGGAATATCACGATCCACAATGTGCATCGAGCGCGTGAAACAACTTGATGGGCATACTGTGGCAGCGAGGAGAGTTGCAGATGAGCGAGTCTTGAACTTTTGCGATCAGCTAGCCAAAACGGTTCCTGTAAGTAAAGTGGTAAACATCCAGTTTGCGCTTACAGAAACAGGCTGCAAGGTATATGATATAAACCCACGTTTCGGATTTTCGGAACTCTATAGGACATGCTTCGGAAAAAATTTCTTGAGTGAAATTCTTGGGTTTCCTCAAACACCACTTGTTACAAATGATTTTCTTTCCGAATACGATGCTTGGTCTATTTTGCGAAGTTCGGCTATACAGCGCAACAAATAATCCTGGAACAAAACTATCCAGGATACACCGAGTTCGGACATATTTCTAACCAGATTACGAGATGAGACTCGTTTCCTAAGTTGGCCTATTAAGGATTGTATCTGCTCCACCACTGCCCTGACATCATCATCTTCCACATTGATACCATTTCTCTTGGCATCATCTAGCGCATTGGCCGTTAATTTCGAAGCAAAGTACCATACGAACTCTGCAAAGACTTCTTCTTGCTCCAGATCAAACCAAATTTCTTTGCGATAGGGAATTGGTTGATCAAAGCACCACATTGGAACGCTCCACCCTCCTGCCAACAAAATTTGCAAAGCATGTGAAGTACTCCACCGGCCGACTAGTAGATCAGTAAAGGGCTCTACATCCATCACTTCAGGCACGATTGTACTATCACCGAACAATAACTTATAATCTTGAAAAGCAGATAGTATTCTAGGCGTTCGGTCGTTAAGCTCTGCTTGGCTATAAAAGGCTCCATGTAGCGTGAGATCGTGCTGATAGCTTCGAGGAACAAAGTGACTGGCTAATCTAAGCACTACGCGACCCCAACTAAGATTACTTTCCAACTCTTTAGCTATCTGTTGCTGCTCGAAATCACTACCGTCGGCGAATACGATCACAAAATCGTACTCTTCAACACGGAAGTCGTATTTACCGAAGGACCCTAATCCATAAGCCGCAAGCCGAACATCCGTTCGAGCACAGCTCTTGGCGATAGCTTGTTCAATGTGTTTCGACTTATATATCATTCTTGAATCCACTGAGTGCATACATTACGGCCGTTTCAAGACCGCTTGTCTCATAGAGTCTGCTAAACAATCTGGCCTGATTGTATTTTACAAATATCACTTCGAGGGCGCACACCAATAACTTGCACGTACTTTCAAACCTTTGGACGAGATCGATTAACTGCTTAAAGTTTCGATCTTTGAATATGTCCTTTGAAGGTTCATCTTGCAGCTTTAAAATAGCCGGACGTAACGACGATGAATGCAGGAGATTAAGTGCCGAAGCGTAGTCGCGAGCAACGAGTACCGCAAGTGATCCCACAAAAGTACGTGCATCTTTTACCTCTCTCAATGTGCTATGTTGATCATCAAGGAGTTTATGAAGCGTCGGAACGGTTGAGTGAAACTCTTGCCCAGATATTCGGGTCATTATCGTCCCCGTCAAGAACTCGGAGGATGCCCAAAATAGTGACTTCATCGAGGTTGGTGTAACCAATATTGAAGAAAATTTTCTTGAGGGATCCGGATGTTCGTTAACAACTTCCTTTCTAAAAGTCGCTTCAATCACAGACAATCGCATCAAGTGCTGGCTAAGCCGTCGACTCACTAGCTGCTTAGCATATGGTAAAGGCCCGCTGTCAAGAGGGATTTTCGTTGTGGTCGCATACTCATCAATATCCGCGTAAATTTGGTGAGGAGACTGTCGGATGTGACGCCCTTTAGGGGATAGCTGGGAACTTTCCAAAGCAATATCTTGAAACTCGGCAAACTTGTCTTCATTGTAGACACAATGGGTTTCGAACAGAAGTTGAGCACGACGTAGCCCTGATCCTCCAAAGTCGAAAAAGTCCAAGCAGGGATATTTTTTCCAATCTTTTTTAGCGCTCTTCCCTGAATTTCTTCGAAGCATTTTCACATCCGACTGATTCAAGCCAAAATCAAAGCCTCTCAATTCTGATCTCACGCTTCTGAGAATGTGATTCCTCACCTTGGGATCAGTATCGAGGAACCAGAGATCAATATCAGAATTGTGAATATCAAACTCACCGCGAGCAACAGACCCTACGACGCACAAACATTCGCCTCCGTTTAATCTCGATTCATTTCTGGAAAAAAAATCAGTAAAGTAACGGGTCAAAACGCTAGCAATCAAATCTCGATGCGCAAGTCTATCGAACTGAAGCTCGTGAATGTGAAGCACACCGTTAAACCATTCAAAGTTAAACATAGTTGAGTTCCCTTAACACTTCGTACGGATCACAACCTTTGACGAGACACCCAAGCGCAGCAGAAGTGCTTCGAAGTTGGATCGCTGGCAACCCTTCAAACGCTTGCGATCGAATCAGCGCCCAACCCAATGTAGCGTGTACAAGATTTACATTCTTTGTGTGCTTAAGGATAGTCTCTGCGCAAGCCATCGCTACTTCCGCATTGGAAAAATCACGAACACAGTTAAAAGCCGTTTTAGCGTAAAAAACATCCGGTTCGGCAATCATTGCACCCTCAAAATCCACCAGGTACCAAACTTTATCGAAAGATAGAAAGTTCTTAGGAGAATAATCTGTAAGGCAGATGATCCGATCGTTATACTCACATTCTATGTGCTGAAAAGTTTGGAGGACTGCACTCGCTGTCTTCGTTAGCTCACCGTCAGCTCGTAACCGCACGATTCTGACAATATCCTCCGCTAATACATCCATCATGTAGTTGGAAGTGCTTGCCTTGTGAATCCAGCCGAGTGCTCGTGTGTTAGAAACAATTGCGTTCATGCTTACCACCTCAATTGAGTTAATAAACTGTTGTACTCCGCACGAATGAAAGTCGGAGGATTTGTCTATTGCTGTCCCCTTTAAGCGTTGCGCTACGATTACAGGACCTAAACTCAGCGTAGCTAGTAACTCTGGTACGGGAAGCCCTAGCTCCTTTAGAACCCCAAACATGAGTTTTTCAGTATCAAATCTCCGCTTTGATGCTGGGCCACGAAACCATTTGATAAAGACTGGTCCTATAGGAAATGAATGATTCCACGACATATTTGCGATCAAAGATCCAACGCACGCCTGATCAAGGATGAAACCATATCTACTTGGTAAAAAAATTGTCGTTTCGCATCAAAGATCGTTGGTGCTATACTTCCAATCGCTTTGAGTTGATTCGTGTGTGCACATAGTACCTCTGAAATGGTCGCCTTTCGAATTTTGATCGAATCAATCCATGTGGCTCTTACACGGAAAGCAACTTCATCTTCCATGAACGCGCGTCGAAAAATGCGGTTATTTTTTAGTAATGCAAGTGTAGTTGCAGTAGTCGCGACTTTTGCCACGATCCCTGGATGCTCTGCATAAAGTAACCCTTGCTCGTCTTGTGAAAAAGCCCATTTATGACCAGTGTAGGGCTGGAAGAGCACATCACTGTAGAGTGTCGGAACCTCAATAATTCCCCTATGAGCGATTCTGGTTAATTCCCCTGCTGCTGCCACCGGATCAGTAACGTGCTCAAGGACATGATAGCATAGTGCAACATCGAACAATTTAGACCTAAACGGAAGCATTGTGATTTCGCTCATAACCAGTCGGTCACTCTTTGTTAGGCTACCCCAGCGGTCGACGTTATCAAGCTTACTCTCCACAACTACATCTGCTCTAGGATGGGGGTTATCACCAGATCCTACATCAATAACCATCTCCCGCAAACCAGCAGTTGACCAGCACCTATACGAATCGATTCGCGCCACGCAATAAAGCAACCTGTCATTATTTATTTATTTATGGGCCGAGACAGACTTCTTGACCACACACCAATTGTCACTTCAATACTGTAGCACTTTGGGGGTATTTTTGCACAACCCCCAAAAAATAGCATTATGGGTCAAATCCCATAAAGGTACTTAACGCGACATAGGGCGTCCATTTTTCTCTATCTCATGTTTGTTTGTGTTCCTAAAACGGACGTTTAAAGAACACTGAAATAGCGACAAAGCCAAACAGCACTCTAAAAACGAGGGATAGAGGATCGCCTGAAAGTGTTTATAAACATAGTGTTTGTGAAATTCCGATGTCGCGTTACGTACCTTTGTAGGATTTAAACATATATAAAACCAGTAATTTACTGCTATGCTTTATGTTTCAGACAAATCAAGGACAATTCAACAAACAATAACACTAACGCCGTCAATAACCGGACGCATACGGAAAATATTGCGGATGATGGTATATACCAGCTACAAAGTAGGCAGTATTTTCCTATTAGCCAAAGGAACAAGGTAATGATTAGAAAAGTAGTTATATGTCTGTTTTTAGTTGTATTAGTGGGGTGTGCCAGCAATCAAGTCATGGTTCGTTCATTGGATGCAACGATTATTGAGGCTGCTCAAAAGGCACAACTTGCTGGAGCAAAAGAAATAAGTGTTGAGGTTTCAGTGGTGTCTGGCTACAAAGGTACAGCATCAATACCAATATCGGTTGTAACAGTTGGTGGAGAAAAATCTGTAAGCAATTCTACCAAAGTTATTGCCAAAGTTGATTTAGAAAAATGGTCTAATCCAAGGCAGAAAATGAATGGACTTTCTCAAGAACAAGAAGAATACTATATTCTTGATACTAAGACGCTAATACTAAAATCATTATTTAGTGAAAAGGCTATTTTTTATAGAGCAAAATGTGATACTGAAAGCAAAGAACTGGGAATCTGGAGTAATAATATGACTGTCGCAAATAACAGTAAATCTAATCATGAGAGAAACAATCCAGACCATTCAGTCTCTATTATCACGAAATAAATCAGCTAATAGAATATAAATATGAAAAATCATATAAATACAATTTTATTGTTTTTAATCACAGTATGCTTATTAAAGTTGGCCTTTTGGGATGGTAGATATTTCTCATCATTTAGAGACATTGAAACAACAGTTTCAAACACGAAATCTCCAGAACATGCTGAATTTAAAGGAGATATGCAGCATGTAATTGTTCACAACGACTTCGATAATCGGAGACGTTATCCTTTACTTGTTACCTGTACTAATTGTCGCTAATAATAATCTTAAAATGGATACAGTGGTGGAGCGTTTAGCTCCGTTATAATCAGCACCTTACTAAGGAGGTTAAGATGAAAGATGGCTATCTAATTAAGTTGAATGACGGTACCGAAATCGAAGCAGTTACTGATGATGATGGTAAATTCAAATTTCATATCGGCGAAACATGTATTACCATAGAAGATGGTTTGGTATTGATTTCCGGAGCAGTTGCAGATTCTGGCTTTTCTTCAGAAATAGTTTTAGTTTCATCACACAAGGTGTCTTCACCTGATGCACAGACCGCTACGACAAAAAAAATTATAGAAGTCAAGGATGATGAGGGGATTATTCGTAGATGTATCATTTGTCGGTCACGATATTATTGTATAACTAGAGGCTGTGCTAGAACTCCGTGTGGTTGGATTTGTGGATAAAACACCCTTATTGAAAAGCTTGTACTATTGAGTCATATCCCTCAAAGGTACGTATGTTCCCTGTAATAATTGATAAGGAATGGGCACGTGATAACTTCCCTGTTTGGCGCTCAGATTTGGTCTGTATTTGTTCGTTCTGATTGAGAAAAAATGCAAGAGTAGTTGTTCTATTTCGAGTTTTTGTGATTGCCTACAGGGAAGCAGGCAAGGGGCGTGAGCAATGAAGAACGGGCACCAACAGTAGGCGCTTTAGGCGAAGACGAACTGAAGATGAGATGCGAAACCGGGAAGTTATCGCGTGCCCATTCCTAAGTTACTGTTGAATAAGATTTATCAAGGATTCTCCACCTTCCATTTTTACCTGTCTATCAGGTGATTAATTTCGGGGGGCGGATATTGAAGGACTTTTTGAGTTTCTATTTCTTGCAAAAGGTAATAAGGCTTTCCCTCCAACAAAACCGATATACACCCGCCGGTCGCATGATGATATAACAAGTGGCGGTTTAGGTACCTTTGGGGGATTTAACCCAGCAATAAAAAGGAGAGATTACTCATTATCACCCTAACTTGGTGTCCATTATATCGGGGAGGCTCAGTAGAATCCCTTAATGTCATTTTTTTTAAAAATTCTATTCCACCCCCTCCGTAGGGTTTCAAATTCCTATACCTATTCGTTAAAAAATGATGTGAGCCTATCACTGTAATCTAAGCCCGTATTAGTTTTCAACTCATCGCTAAGAGTGCGAATTTTTGCTTTGATTCGTCCGTTTGGCTTTTCGTTATGCTCAATAATAAGATCTCTTACTTTTTTTCCTATATCAGGTGATATATGGTTTGATATTTGGACACCCAACAGATTTGGAAAAGTCTTCTCGTAAAGTGTACTAATCTTTTCTTTCGCAGGGGTAAAGCTAATATAATTGTATAAAAAATCAGGTCTCATATAACAGCTAACAGGATATTTTTTCTTAAACAATTTATTAATTGCCTTATGAGTAACTGTATCTGAAGATAACCACCACGTTTTATAACCTTCAAGAGAAGAATTTATTTCACCATGAGCAGACCTCAGAGCATATATAGTTAATATAAGGTTAGCGTCAGCTAGTGCCTTACCTGGGGATCCTTTCACCTCTTTTAATTCAGAATATAGCTGCTCAAAATCATTTTCATCTATGTCAACTTTCATTTCCTTAGTATCAGAAGATATATAATCAATTCCAAACTCTTCGTTTAAAAAATCAATTAGCTCTTGTTTTTCATAATCAGAATTGATAGACACATAATTATCTAAAAAGGATTTATACGAACTTACTTTTCCTTCATTTTTTGCGTATCGATATGCTCTTATTAAAATTTGATCAATAAATTCTTCCCTTCCATTACCAAACAAATCAATATTATTTTGATATTCTCTTTTAAAAATTCTATATGAATTTTTTATATGGGCTAAAAGCTCATCAAGTATAGTATCATTTACAAGCAATCTAACTCCTCTGGACTTTGCTGATTTCAACAAATTCCAATACCGCTTATTTTGCTCTTCCAGATAAACCTCAGAGAAAGCAGGAACCAAAATAGATGTACACACAAATATTCGCATTTCCCCTGCCATTGATTGAAAATAGCTGATCACTTGAGGGTCACATTTCATCAAGAAAAGCATCAGATATGTTTTTGATAAAGACTTAAGGTAGCTTTTAGCATCAGGTGAACCTGAATATACGATATCTCTAATAGCCAAAATTAAAGCTGTCTTAACTTTATTTCTGTTTTTCTCAATCACATTGGAAGATTCCAATACCTTATCTACGGTTTCCGAAAGATTAGATTCAAACAGTTCTGAGCAACCGCCATTTAATAAAAAATCTGAGAATTCTAAGCCTTGCTGATAATAAATAATCTCAACTGTTTTCTTCAAAATTTCTGTTATTTTTCTTATTTTAACTGATTCACCTTTAAGTTTTTCCTTAATTACAGCCTCTGCTTCCAACATGAAACCATCGTATAGTTTCTTATCTTTTACATTATCTGAAATGATTCTCAAACGAGTTTCAAATGGAAGGCAATAATTATCCTTTACCTGAGTGTGATGGTTTATTTTTCTATCAGGCTTTTTTGATAATACCCTAAGTCTTCCATTTATTTTCGCTCTAAGCCTTTCAACTTCAAACTCAAACATATCTCGTACTGACGCTTCAATTTCATCAACAGTCATCAGTATATTATGACCTGGATCTGTATCACGTAATGAATAAATAATCAAACTATCAACTAACTTATTATTGAGGTCATCTATATTTTCATTTCCCCGTATTTGTTGCATTAAAAACACATATAGCTTAGGATTTTTTACAAAGTCGTTAACCACAAAATCCCTACCCGGTTTTTGCATTTCTCGAAGATGTCGTGAAATAAAATTGGAAATTGTAGTTTGGGTTGCAATTGAATCATTGCTATTATTAGCGATCCAGTCAGCATCAAAAATACGAAGACTTATATTGTATTCTTCATCTGCAAAATCAATTAATTCATCTTTATTCTTTACTGATAAATTTGTAACATATATCAGATTGGAATACGTAATCTCATTTTTTTTTAATTTTTCTAAAGTATTTTCTAGTTTTTTCTTAGGATTTTTATCTATAGTAATTTGAAAAATTGAAGTTAATTTGTTATCTAACTCTGAAACATATTCGAGACCATCAATCCCTCTATCCTTAATACCTCCACTGTTTAAAAATTTATAACCCAACCTTGCCGTTAAAAATTCCTGAGAAAAATTTTCAAAAAGGAAGCCATCCGTGATAACAGATAGCATGTCCTTTATATCATCTGAATGAATTATTTGATTACGCAATTGAACTCCTTTTTCTCTTAAAACATAGCGCTTCCGAAACTAGACGCCTATATCAAAGCTCATGGAAATGCTAAACCACATAATCCTAAAACCTACTACCTATAAAAAACCAAAGAAAAAGCATTCCATGTTGACGGCCTCGTTATACGATCGAACAACATGGAAAATTCATAGATATTTATCTCCAACCTAATCTACTGCGAATAAAAATCAACCAATAATCGCTAGCAAATCATCGTTAAGCCATTTCTCTTTAGCGGCATTTGTTTCTTGTTCTTGTTTTTTTTGTGAAACACATCCAAAAGTCGGTGGTTTGGATCCCAATCGAAAGTGGATAGAGCAGCCAATTACTTGACTGGCCCCGTTAGAACTCGACGTACCCTATCTGAAGGATGCTGCACGCTGATAATATTTTGATATTCGAATCTGAAGTCCAATGGATCGGGAACGTACGTTAAGGGATGCTGGATAGATCAAATATCCACTAATATTTATTGGTTAGATTTTGATGAATTAGAAGACAAGATTTAGGTCTCAATTTTGGCGTCTGCTAAGTTATAATATATTAGACACTTATGGCTTAGCGTACGTTTCCGTACCATTGGGCTTCAGACCCCTACAGCCATACCGTCATTGAAATATTTATAGAATACTTCACTGTCAGTATCGTTAGTTGGGGGGGGTATTTCTAAAGTGACTTTGTGGGCAGATCGTGAATAAATTACATTGCCGTTGAAACCACCCGCTTTAAAAATCCGCTTGAGCATGTCCTTGTTAGATATTCCCAAAGCATTTGCATGAAACTCAACAAGTCCTATTGCTTCCTGTGATAAACATACTGATATTGAGCGTATAAATAATCTATTAATATTTTTTTTATTCTCCATTTTTTCACCATTATTTTTATATTAAATGGTGGAAACCCAGCTATCCTGATGCCGAGAGGTGATAACACTTAAAAGCTAGTGCCGAACGTATTTACGCACGCGTTATTATATTCCGCCCGCCTCTCGACCAAGAGGCATACGAAATGACGTGTAATGTCATTGCTTTTAGGGGTTATCAGCCCCACCATGAAAACATGCTTTATAGGTTTTTTGGGGTAGTGTCAAAGATTTACTGATTTTAGGCGTGTTACTTTCTTTATTATCTAAAAGTTTATAGTAGTTTGTAGGGAATTTTTTTCCTTCGGTATGAAATTTTTCTCTGAAACTGATATCTATAAATCTGGAGTATAATATTTTACTGTAAGGGAAAAAAAGATATATCATGGAATTTAGAGTTAGATTTTTAGATCGTATCATAACATGGCTTGTTATTTTGATTGGTCCTATTGTTGGTTGCCTTATGATGTGGTGGTTGGTTGACAATTCATCGGAATTATACGAACAAATACTAACGATAGTGTTAATTGTCATATTTATTATTGGGATTATCTCTGCGGGCTTCTGTTACTTTAGGTTTCGAGGAAGCCTAAACAGTAAATACATTATTACCTCTGACGGGCTTTTGTTAAATGAGCGTGGCGACTGGGGTATGAAAACCGATCTATCTAAAATTGTTCGGCTCTGGAGTGATATTAATGCTGTTCGAATAAACGATGCAGGCAAGGTTCGAGTGATATTCAAAGAAGGTGACCAAGTCGAGTCACTATGGAGAGTGGATGCCCCTGAGAAATTCGAACAAGCCGTAAGGAATCACTTGGAAGCAAGTCGACAACAAACTTGATGCTTACTTGATCTTTCAGGGAGGCATCTTTGTGCTATAAAGGGGCGAAAGCCCCTTTGTTAACGCTGTTTTTCTTCAAGTAAGGCAGCCATACCGTCATTGAAATATTTAGGGTCCTTTCGGGGTTTGAAGTCCAATGGTACGGAAACGTACGCTAAGCCCTAAGTGGGGTCCTTTCCCATAAAGGTACCTGATGTTCCGTCAGAATAAGAGTGATAATTACTCGATTGGCTGTCGATGTTGGGCGACAATTCGCGAGATTGTTGCTTCACTAACTTTATAAAGTCGTGCCAT
>Ga0316206_1001531_pt1 | contig 19695 bp, 16 predicted proteins | sample 6monthpyrite_MG_FD_204942 | JGI IMG/M metagenome (GOLD analysis project Ga0316206, IMG submission 204942) | Microbial mat bacterial communities from mineral coupon in-situ incubated in ocean water Damariscotta River, Maine, United States -... | ecosystem: Environmental > Aquatic > Marine >... | reverse complement strand
GCTAAAATGTTTTGGCATTCAGCTTTCGTGGTGTTGCTGATTTTTTCGACTAACAGTTTTTCCTCCTTGGGAGGGAGCGGGACGTCTTTGAAAAATCCGCTCAACAAGTTGGCGTTGGTCAAACTCAATTCTCCGCTATCAATTTTTTCTTTGGCGACGGGAACTTTGCGACTCAAGCGCATGGCGCTGAGGCGGCGGTAGGCCTGGTCTTCGCTATATGCTAATTCTTGGACGGCGTAGTCGAAGAGGGATTTGTATTTGAGGTCGCAATAAAGTTTTCGCTGTTCGATTATTTGCAGGTGATCGATGATATTTGCGGTGATCTTTTTCTCTTGGGTGACGAGGTTTTTGGTGTTGTTTAAAATTATTCGATCACTTAAGTTTGCTAAATTAATCATTTTCTCCCGGTTAATGATTTTTGTGAATTTAGCATAGTCCAGGCGACTTTAAAAATGTAAGAACTTTTCAATGACCGATGTAGAAGGGTTCGAGGCTCATTGTCTCATCTTCATAAACGCTGTAAAATGCCGTCACTGAGTATTTTCCAAAGCGACACTAAAAATGGAAAAAAAAAGACTTGTTACCGCGCTAGCGCTGAACTCCGCGACCAAAAAAAATGAAAAAAAATACTTACACTTCTAAATAACCCAATATCATCTTACATTATTTAGAGGGAAGTAAAACGTAAAACTTTCCTCTCGGGTGCGAGTTCGTTCCATTCTCCGCGCCAGCGCTGGCAATAGGGAATGTAAACTAAATAAGTTCGCGTGCTCACCCCATTCTCCGTGCTAGCGCTGGCAATGAGGAGTGTGAACTTCTTAAGATCGTGGGTTACTTATCCTCAGCTATGGGAAATCGTGGAGAATTTTAAAAAGCTGATGGCGCTTTCTCAGAATATTACTAAGAAAATTTCTACTAGCAATCACTATATACGGGAGAGACGTTGATTGAGAAAAAATAGACTATTTTTGCACTTATTTTTCGTTGGTTGGGTCTAAGTGGTTCTGATTTGCCACGCTTTAGGGTTGCAAAATGCATAGAGGCCATGGGCACTAAGGGTTGACCCCAGACCTGAATTTTTTCGGCCCGACCAAGGAGTGTAGGCGCTGACTCGGTCACAGCAGTTTAGATAACCTGTGCCGCAATCTAATTGACCGATAATTTTTTCTCCTCTCATGTGGTCGGAGCAGTAGACTGCAGCCGTTAAACCAAACTGAGTGTTGTTCATATAGGTCAGCGCTTCGTCATCATTTTTTACTGTTTGGATGCCAATAATGGGGCCGAAGCTCTCCTCGGTCATGAGTTGCATTTTCTCGTTGGCGTCGACAATGACAGTGGGGGTGAAATAATTGCCAGGGCCGGGCAGGACTTTTCCACCTCGCGCTAAGGTGCCACCTTTGGCCAGGGCATCTGTTACTTGGGCACTTAAAAAATTGAGTTGGGCGGCCCTGGTGATGGCACCATTGGTAGTGCTTGCGAGCAATGGGTTTCCAACGACCAACTGATCTACTTCGTGCAGGAACTTTTCTAAAAACTCGGGATAGACTTTTTCGTGTACATAAATTCTTTCCACCGCACAACAGGATTGGCCGTTATTGTAAAAGGCGCCGCTGACGGCTGCTGCTGCTACGGCGGCGATGTCTGTAACTTCATCGGTGACATAAAGGGGGTCTTTACCGCCCAATTCAAGTCCTACTGGCACTAATTTTGGTGCTACGGCGGTGGCGATATGCCTACCGGTTTTATAGGAGCCAGTAAAAAAGTATCCGTCTAAGGGAAGTGCTAAAATAGCTTCACCTACCAGCGGTCCGCCGAGACAAATTTGAAAAACATTTTCTGAAAGGCCAGCGGCCTTAATGAGGCGTTGTATTTCTAGCCCACTGAGGGTGGCAAATTCGCTGGGTTTATAAAGAACGGCATTGCCACAGACGAGGGCCGGAATAAAAATATTCACCCCCACTAAATAGGGATAGTTCCAGGCGGAAATATTCGCGATCACCCCGAGTGGCTCATAACTGATAGACTCTTCGGTGTTGCCGATTTGCTGAACTTTTCTCTTGTGCAAAATATTTTCGCTTTCTTGTATAAAAAATTGAACTTTATCAGCAGCAGCTAAAATTTCATTGCGGGATTCTATCAGTGGTTTGCCAGTTTCGCTGGTTAATAGTGTGGCCAGCTGATCTTCTTCTGCGCGCAATAAATCTGCGAATCGTGAAATTTTAGCGATGCGCTCGGATAAGGATGTTTGGGAAAATTCTTTAACACCTTGGCGCAAGACTTGATATTTTTCATCGAGGGTGGAGATGGTGTCTTCATTTATTTCTTGTAGGAGTTGGTCATTTGCCGGGTTAAAGATTTTCATAAATTACTTCCTAGAAAAGTGATAAAAAATAGTCGTATAAAGGTGTTGGATCGGCAACAGCGCTGCCTAACGTTGGAGAAAATTCAGGATGCCATTGGACCGCCATAATATTTTTTATTTTCTTATGATAAAACCCCTCAATAATGCCATCTTCTGGGCAGATGGCGTCCACCACCAGGTCCGTCCCGAGCTTTTTGATGGCCTGGTGATGGACAGAGTTGACCTGAATATTTTTGGCACCGGCATAAATTTTCTGCAGCAATCCGTTATCACTCAGTTTTACCTGGTGTTTGATTTGATCGTATTTAACTGCGTCTCGGTGGGTGATACTACTATTGAGTTGAGTGGAAATATCTTGATAAAGGGTACCTGCAAAAAAGGCATTGAGAACTTGAAAACCTCGACAAATTCCGAAGATCGGTAAATTGTTTTTAATAGCATAATCTATGATTTTAAATTCATAGCGATCGCGATACGCATCTCCCGGCCAGCGATCAACTTGGATGGGAGTTTCACCATAGCTGGCGGGCGCCATATCTGATCCTCCCTGCAGGACGATGGCGGCACATTGCGCGAGGTAGACTTCTAATAGATCGTCGTCTACATCGGGGATGAGAAACGGTAGAATATGTGGGCGAGAAACAAATCGCAGCATATCGTTTTCCATATAGGTCAAGGATTTATGGCCAAAGACAGGACGACTGATATCTGGGTAGAAAAAACAAGCGCTAATACCTAATTTTTTCAAATCTCCCCCCGAAAGGCCTTTTGGTAGATCAGTTTAAAATCCGCCAAGGCGACAGCTTTTGGGTTGTTAAGGTGACAACCATCTTTGAGCGCCAAAGCTGCTAGCCGATCAATAGACTGTTCATCCAATTGCATCTCTTGCAAGCTCGCCGGCATTTTTAATTTTGTATTGAGGTCTATGAGATAATCGATAAAAGCGTTGCTAGAGAGTTCTTGCAGATCTAAAACTTTGCAGATTCTTTTAATCTGTTCCGCTACCGTATCGGCATTGAAGCGCACACCGTAAGGCAACATGACGGCGTTGGCCAGCCCATGATGGGTATCATAAATTGTCGAGAGGGGATGCGCCGTTGAATGAACCACGCCTAAGCCTTTTTGAAAGGCCGTGGCGCCCATGAGCGCCGCCATCATCATCTTTGATCTATTTTCAATATTTGGATGATAGGTGGCCGCCAACAAAGCTTCGTGTGTTAGGCGAATTCCCTCGAGAGCAATGCCATCGCAGAGGGGTGAAAAGCCTTTGCTAAAATAGGCTTCAATATTATGTGTGAGTGCGTCCATGCCGACAGCGGCGGTAATCGCTGCGGGTAATTTCAGAGTTAATGCGGGATCGGCAAAAACTTGCCTTGCCATTAGTCGCGGGGAAAATAAGATTCTTTTTTGATGACCAAGATCTTCTGAGATAACACTCGAGCGGCCAACTTCACTACCAGTGCCCGAAGTTGTGGGAACGGTGATAAAATAGGGAATCTCGGCGGTGATAAAACGATCACCACCTAGGGCATCGTCGTAATCAAACAAATCTCGGTGATGATGAATGGCCAGCGCAATCGCCCTTGCCACATCCATGCTAGCGCCACCACCCAGACCAATAATACAATCGGCGGCAATTTTTTTAAACTCTTGAGCGCCCGCCAATACATTCGCCTTGACTGGGTTTTTAGCTATTTGACTAAAGACTTTGGGTGCCAATGAGGAGCTGCTAAGCTGCTGTAAAATTTCTTGCAAGAAGGGTAGATTGACGAGTCCTGGGTCGGTGACAATAAAGGGCCTTTTTAAACCTAATGCCTTTAAATGCGGCGCTATTTCGTCGATTACTCCGGCGCCAAAACGAATGGGGCAGGGGAAATTATAGGTGTAACGGTCTTTAGAAAAGTTCATTTAGATAACCTCGAAATAACGTTTTAATTCCCAATCGGTCACGGCGTTGGCGTATTGTAAACACTCGTGCTCGCGGGTGCGTGTAAAGTGGTCGACAAAGGTTTCGCCGAATATTTCTCGCGCTACCTCGGAAGATTTCATTTTTTCTGTCGCCGCCTTTAAATCGCTCGGCAGCACACCATTTTGTTTGTCACTGTAACCATTGCCTACGGTTGCTGGAATATTTAGCTGTAAACCTTTTTCAATACCATAAAGGCCTGATGCCAGACTTGCCGCCATCGCTAAATAAGGGTTGACGTCACTGCCGACAACACGCAATTCTAGCCGTGTCGAGTTGGTTGAACCGGGTAAGGCCCTGACCGCTACGGTGCGATTATCGATGGCCCAAGTGAGGGTGGTAGGCGCCCACATTCCCTCAACCAGCCTTTTGAAGCTGTTAATATTGGGAGCGTACATGGGTAAAACTTCAGGGAGACAATGCAGAATTCCCGCCAAATAAGACTTCATAATGTCGCTCATTTTATCCGGCGCCAACTCATCGTAGAAAACATTTTTACCAGCGTTCCATAAACTTTGATGAATATGCCCAGAGCAGCCGGGTAGTTGATCGTTCCACTTCGCCATAAAACTGGGAATGACACCGTGGAGAGAGCCGATTTCTTTGGCGCCAGATTTAAAAAGCACCGCTCTGTCGGCCGCTTCTAAAACATCCTGATAGAGGATCGCGGCTTCGTAAACGCCGGGGCCGGTTTCGGTATGTAACCCCTCTATGGTGACATCAAATTTTTCTAAGAGATCGAAGAGATCGTTGAAATAGCTTTTGTTTTGGGTTGAACGTAAAATTGAATAACCGAACATCCCGCGGGTTAAAGTTTGCGGATCTCGTATGTGAGAGTCATTTAATGCATTTGAGTTGGCGCTAAAGTTGAACCATTCAAATTCTTGGGCAAAGGTGGCAGAATATCCCATAGCGAGAGATTTTTGGCGCACTTTTTTAAGCAGCGAGCGCGGACAAATTTCTAAATCCTTACCCGCTTTATCGCGAAAATCTGCTAAGAAAAAAGGGATATTGTCATCCCAGGGGACTTTTCTAAAAGTCTTTAAATCTATTATTGCATTGGCATCGGGATAGCCAGTATGCCAACCAGTAAATGTTGAATTTTCATAACAGCGATCATTGACGTCCCAGCCAAAAACTACATCGCAGAATCCAAAGCCACCATCCACCACCGAGAGAAATTTATCCAAATGGATGACTTTACCACGCAAAATACCATCTATATCGGTGATCGCCAGCTTGATTTTTTTACCGGAAAAATTTTTAACTTCTTTGAGTATTTGTTCTTTTGTTAAAATCATTTATGTTCATCCTTATGAAAAAATACAAAAACTAATGAAGAGCCAAGCATCAGCCCAAAAAATAACAAGGCCAGTCCTTTATTATAATAGGCCATGGCGATGAGTGAAACGGTGGAGATGATAAGTGCGAGAGCAGGAACGTAAGGGTAGCCAAAAACTACAAAAGGCCGTTTTAAATTGGGTTCTTTAAAGCGCAATTTAAAAAAGGCCGCCATGGAAATAATATAAAGGCTGAGGGCACCAAAGCAGGCCAGGGTGATGATATCCCCAGTACGATTGGTGAGTACGGCCAAAATACCGATAACCATATTATGTACCAGGGCAAACGCTGGAGTTTTAAATTTTTTATGAGTTTTGCCGAATATTTTGGGTGCATAGCCTACTCGACCAAATTCAAAAGTCGCTCGTCCAGCTGCTAAAATAATGCCGTGGAAGGAGGCAATGAGGCCGAATAAACCCACCCAAATGATAAGGTGGTAAAGAAAAGTGCTGCCACCAGCAATGCTTTTTATGGCCAAGGGCAAAGGGCTGTCCGATACAACCTTGCTGCCATTTTCATAAACAATTGCCTCCCATCCACCGACGCCAACTGCGGAAGTGAACGTTAGTAGGCAGAGAATAACCAAAGTAACGATAGCGGAACCAAACCCAATCAGGATATTTTTTTTCGGGTTGATGGTTTCTTCCGCGACGTTGGCCACTCCCTCAATGGCAAGAAAAAACCAAATAGCAAAGGGGATGGAACGAAAAACTCCTTCCCATCCATTGGGGAAGGCATTTTTTGTCAAGTTGACGACTTCAAAGTGGGGCAGAGCAACTCCTGCAAATATGAGCAATTCCACCACCGCAATGATGGTAATAACCAATTCGAAAATGGCAGCAATTCGCACACCGAGTATATTGATACCGGTGAACAAAAAGAAGCTAGCAATGGCAATATAGTTTGCTGGAATACTTGGAATATGTAAATTGAGATAGGCGCCAATGGCAAAGGCAATGGCCGGAGGGGCAAAGAGAAATTCTATATTCTGCGCCATTCCCCCAAGAAATCCCCATTGACTGCCAAAGGCGCGTTTGGCGTAGTCGAAAGCTCCCCCCGCTTTAGGGATAGCGCAGGCAAGCTCGGTATAGCTAAAGGTAAAACAGACATACATGATAATGATAAAAAAAGTAGAGATGGCGAGACCAAGAGTACCGCCCTCTGCTAAACCTAAATTCCATCCAAAATACATGCCGGAAATAACATAACCAACGCCTAATCCCCATAACATAAATGGACCTAGACTGCGTTCAAGCTTGCTATCTTCTGATGCAATTTTGCTCATTTGAACCCCTTTAATTAATGAAAATGACTTCATTATAATAAGGAAAGTTAGACAAAACGTCTTCCCTAATTTTTTCTTGAGAGAATTGGTTGGGTAATAGGTAGCTTGTTGGCGCTTTTTTTTCGCGCTAGTAAACTCATTTAAACTTATTTAAACTCGTGGGATTGTGACTATCCTACAGTCAACTTCAGGGCCGCGCAAATCGTGCTGATTAAATTTCGTTTGAGAATTTCAACAAGGCAATTATTTTCTCTTACTTTTATTCAAAAAGAAGCTCTACACCAAGGTTATAAGTATGGAAATAATCGGGACGGCCATGGTCTTTATACTCTTTCTTTGCATACTTTTTAATATAACGGTCACGTATTCTTTCGATTCCACCTTCAAAAAAAATAACTAAATCTTTTTTGGGCCACCACCTTTTTTTAAGCGTTAAAATGGTGCTACCTTCAACAGAGTTATTTTTTAATTTTCTTTGCTCAGTTATGATTTTCAGCTCATAGCGAGGAGTACTGCTGGATTTAGAAGCATATTGAAATGAATCTACCGCCAATTTTAAACGAATGCCAAGACCTTGGTCTGCTTCCTCTTTGCCATATTGTCCCATCACTTCAGCTGCCGTTTTAATTCTTAGAAAAGAGGAGATGGGTATTTCAAATCCTTTGCCAAAAGAGATTGTCGTAAAAAATTTTTCTTCAATTTCTGTATGATCGAGATAATCGTAGAGGACAATATCAGAAATAAGTTCTGCTAGCAGTTTATGATAATTTTTTTGCAAAAAAACCGACATGCCTCTTTGATCATCAATGGACTGATAATCCACAGCAACAGTGAAAAAATAAAGACGGTCTAACTTTTTTTTGAATTTAAGGTTGATACCATCGACGCTTAAAAATTCTTGAAACTCTTCTCCTTGCAAATTAGTCGAAAAAAGCTGATCGGAAAAAACAATTTGACCTTGGTCATTAATATTTTTGCGAGGGCTTCTTATTTTCCTACCATAGCCGCGGCTATATTGAACTATTTGAAATTCATTTCCTCGTTGGATAAATTTTAACTTAGCAGAACTCATCAGGGAGTACCCGCGATCATCTCCTTCATAGCCACCATCTCTACCATCATTTCCGCCGAAATATTCAATCGGTTTGTCTAAGGAATGACCAGAGCCATGAGCTATATTATCATTCCCAGTTACCCATGATTGCTCGATAATTAAGGGGTAAGAAAGATCTGCTCTTGGGGAAACCTGTGCGCCAAAGACGATCTGTGAGTACCAGCATAATATGAGAGGCAAGGGCCAATAGGGGAACGAGCGAGGGGAGGTTTTTTTTTTGATAAACATGGGAACGTTATACAAAATTTCAGAAAAATTGCTTGGAATAATAGAGAAATGCTCTTTTTTACATACATTGAGTCTGTAAAAAATTCAAAGAGAGGGGGTTTGTTGTGGCGCGTTACGTTTTCCGTAGTCTCGATAAAAAATGCAATCATTAATTGACGTTAAGCTTCTTTTGATAATTTTTTTTAAAGTGATCAAAAAATTAATTGACCAAAATGATTTTATATACTGCTAGAAATGAGCGGATTAGGTCGTTTAAAGGCTTAATAACTGCATTTGACAAAATAAAAACAATACAAAAAAAATATTTTTAATAATAATATTATTAAATTAAATGAAAATTATCATGGTAGTTAACATTCCTAAAGATAGAGTTAATCAAATTTATCGATAATCAAGACTTTCACAAGGAGCTAAGAGTGAAATGCGTTTTCGAACGGGGCATAAAATAAAATGACAATTTCTTCTATTAAAAACATAATTTTGTTAGATCCAAAAACCAATCAGCAGAAAATAGTTCTTATCGCTTGCAATATTAAATTATTATTATTAGGACCATTCTTTTATTTACTCGGTGGGGCCTGTTTGAAGGCGCTCACCCATTTGATATTGTCTTGTGTTAGCTTTGGATTCTATTGGGTTTATTTGCCTTTCATTTATTATAAATGCGAGGTCATTTATTTATTAAATGAAGGTTTCGTTCCTTATAGCAAAAGAGAATATGATAAAATTCAGCGGCTAAATATTAAAGGAATTTTTTGTGATAAAAAATATTTTTGGTAAAGTCTTATTTTTATTTATGAGCTTCGCTTATATTATTCATAACAATCCCATCTACGCAAATAATCGTGCAAAAATTATTCCGGACCTGGCCTTAATTCTCGCTAGGGTTGATCAACAATACCGTTTTAAGACCGGTCATGCTGAGCTGGAGATGCAAATAAAAACAAAAAATTGGCAGCGGACTATGCGCTTGGAAATGTGGACCAAGGGACTCAAGAAAACTTTAATTACCATCAAAACTCCCAAAAAAGATGCGGGTATTACCACCCTTCGTTTGGCCAAATCTATGTGGAATTATTTCCCAAAGATTAATAAGGTTATTAAAGTTCCGCCATCGATGATGATGGGGTCGTGGATGGGATCAGATTTTACCAACGATGATTTAGTCAAGGAATCGACTTATTTAGAGGATTATTCGGCCAAATTTAGCAGTGGTCCTGCTCCAGACAAATACTATATTGAGTTAAGGCCGAAAAAAAATACGGTGTCGGTTTGGGATAAGGTTAACCTTGTTGTTGATAAAAAAACGCTTATTTTACGGCAGCAAGAAAATTTTGATGAGCGTGGAGAAAAGGTACGCACTATGCTCTTCTCCGATATAAAAATAATGGGAGGGCAATTGATTCCCACGACGATGAGCATTTCCTCGCATAAGCATCAGGGTAATCAAACGATTGTCCGTTATCTTTCTGCGACTTTCAATAAAGAAATGTTAGACTCTGTCTTTAGTCGCAGGAATTTACAAAAAAAACGCTAAATTAAAAATGAGGGTATTTGTGATTTTTAAAATGGCCCTGAGAAATATATTGAGACAAAAAAGAAGAAGCTTTTTAACTGCTCTAGGGATGATTTTTGGCATGGTCATCATGTCTTTTTCAATTTCCCTCGTCGACGGTACTTATGGAACGATCATTGAGACCTTTACCAAAGGGCAATCGGGGTTTTTGCAAATTCACGCAGGAGATTATTTAAACAACCCCTCCCTCTATAAAAATATCAAATATCCACAAAAAGTGACGAAGGTCTTAGATCGGGAGCAGAACATCATCGGGTACACGCCAAGAGTCTATGCTGCAGGCTTGGCCTTTTTTAAAAATAAATCCACAGGGATTTCTCTGCAGGGGATTGATCCCGAGCGGGAAAAACTTGTTACGGGTTTAAACCTCAAATGGTCAAATAATGTCAATTTTAAGGACAGCGAAGAGCGTGCAGTGATAGTCAGCTCACGCTTGGCCGGTTTTTTTAATTTAGTGGCCGGTGATGCTTTGGTGATCATCTCGCAAGGGGCAGATGGCTCCATTGCCAACGATAAGTATAGAGTGAAAGGATTTTTCGATGCCAAGAAGAATGGACTCAATTCCCAACTTATTTATATCCCGTTAAACACAATGCAAGAATTTTTAAGTTTAGGGGATCGCGTTCACGAATATGCCATCCTAACCAAAGATATTTTACAAAGTCGAAAAGACAGCATCAGACTTGCCCAAAAACTTCCCGCTTCACTAAATCTTGCAGTGGCACCTTGGCAGGTTGTTCTAAAAGATTTTTATCAGGCGATGGAGGCGGATAAGCAGGGTAATAGAATTACTTTGGGTATTCTTATTTTCATGGTGGCATTGGGCATTTTAAATACCGTTTTAATGAGTGTTATGGAGAGAACTCGCGAATTTGGTGTCTTAAAGGCGATAGGTACCAGGCCACAAACTATCTTTAAGCTTATTCTATTGGAGAATTCGTTGCTCGCCTGCTTTAGTTTATTTATAGGGATGTCAATATCTATAGCTTTGGTTTATTATTTTTCAGTTCATGAAATTAAACTTCGTGAAGCGTTCAATTATGGCGGGCTAGAATTTACTGGCATGCGAGGAATACTCTCTTATAAGGTTATTTTAGTTCCCGCAGCGGTGGTTTATTTCTCCTCGTTATTAGTCAGTTTATGGCCAGCATTTCGCGCTGCCTTGATTGAACCCATTAAGGCCATGAATGATTATTAGGAAGGAATTTTGATCAGTAAAATTGGCCTGAGAAATGTCTTGCGCAATAAAAGACGATCTTTTTTATCTGCGCTCGCTATTGGTATTGGATTAGCTTCGTTGATTATCGCCGATGGATTTTTAATAGGCATGCGAGAGAGTGTCATTAAAATCGTCACTGAAACTTATTTAGGTCATGCTCAAATCCATAGTATGGGCTATCGAGAAAACCCAGAACCTGAGAACTTCGTTAAAAACCTACCAGAAATAACGACTAAGCTTAATTCTTTGCAAGAAATACAAGCATGGGCAACAAGAATCATTTCAGTGGGAATGATTAAGTCTCCCAGCAATATGCAAAATGTAGAAATCATTGGCATCGACAAGTTAAAAGAAAGTAAAATTTCTAAAATAAAAAAAGTGATCGTCAAAGGAAAATATCTAGAGCATGCCCAAGATATCCTTATTGGTCGCCGTTTAGCGGAGAAGTTGGACCTGAAGTTGGGCGAAAAAATTGTTCTCACTGTGGCACAGGTTTTCTCAGGTGAATTGACTCAAGAGTTGTTTAAGCTGTCGGGAATTTTCCAATTTGGTGTCAAAGAGCAAGATGCTGGTATGGTCTTTATTTTGGACTCCCGTTTAGCAGAAATGTTGCAAAGTCATAATCGTGTGCAAGAAGTCGTTATTAAGCTTCACGATCTCAAAAACAGTGAAAGTAAAAGTCATCCTCTTTGGAGAAAATTAGAATTTCAGGGCAATGAATTTGAAAGTTGGAGTGATCTGGTACCCAGTGTTTTAGCCGTCTTAAGTATGTCCGATCAATCTGTTGGCATTATTGCGACGCTGCTTTTATTTATTGTGTTGCTGGGGATTTTAAATACTTTGTTTATGTCTATTTTTGAAAGAATGTATGAGTTTGGTGTCTTGCAAGCTCTGGGAACACGTAAATTGATGGTGTTTAAGATGATCCTTAGTGAGGCGCTATGGCTGGGGCTATTTAGTCTCGTGATAGGAAGTGTTTTGAGCGTGCTGGTCAGTCTGATGATGAATATTAACGGCGTTAGTTATGCTGGAATAGAAATGGGGGAAATAACTTTAACTGGGCCCATTTACGTCGTTATGACTTTAAAACAATTTATTTACTATCCCTTATTATTAATACTTTTTACTTTGTTAGCAGCGATCTACCCCGGTATCCATGCCACCAAGATAACTCTTGCGGAGGCCATGAAAAAATCGCTGTGAGGAATATGCCATGAGTGAACAAAATAAATATTTATTTGAATTGCAAAATGTTTCAAAAATTTATGGAGAGAGTGCGGAAACTAAAGTCATCGCGCTAGATAATATTAATCTTAAAATAGAGTTTGGGGAGTTTACTTCAATTGTGGGGCCCTCTGGCTCCGGGAAATCCACTCTTTTAAATATTCTGAGTGGTTTAGATTCCAGCAGCAAGGGATTGGTTAAACTCAATGGCAAAGACCTTAGTCAAATGCGAGGAGCAGAACTCGCTGACTTTAGACGAGATCATATCGGTTTGATATTTCAATCGTATAATTTAATTCCAGTACTTACCGTTAAAGAAAATGTAGAATATGTCATGATTTTAAAAGGGGCGAGTGCAGCAGAAAGATCGGCGCGGGTGGCCGAAGTTCTGAGAGAAGTTGGCCTCGAGGGTAAAGAAAATCGTTTTCCTAAAGAACTTTCGGGAGGTCAACAGCAAAGAGTGGCGGTGGCACGTGCCATTGCCACCAAACCGGAAATTATTTTGGCCGATGAACCCACCGCAAATTTGGATTCCAAAATGGGCACCGAGCTGGTGGAAACCATGAAACAATTGAATGAAAAATATCAAACGACTTTTATATTTTCTACTCACGATACAATTATCATGGACCGTGCAAAAAGACTCGTGGTCTTAAAGGATGGTAAAATTGTTGAAGATTCATTACGTCGCCAACTTATGTAAATTAGTTCTTAGTTTGTTATTTCTTTACACTGTCATGTTAGATTCCTATGGGGCATCCTCGCAATGGAGTGGCAATTTAAAAAATTATTTAACCGCTGGTGAGCATGAATTATTAACTGCACCAGCAGCGTCAACCAAGTTATCTTTGATTTTTGCCATGAGATTAAATAATTTTTATCAATTGAATAGGTCGCATAGTTTTGAAACCTCTTATAACCTCTCTTTTCAAGGGGCGAGAAGAAAAAAAAGTAAAATAGCTTTATCTCCCATTACCTATAGAGTTTTCGATATTAAAAACTATCCATCATTTAATCTCGGAGCAGATGGCCACTTGGCGCAAAACCTTGATCGCTTGAGCTGGAATTATGCGGGTGAAAAAGTTGATCTTTATGTTGGCAGACAGGCGATTAATTTTGGTTCAGGTCGCAGTGTGAATCCGACAAATGTCTTTTTACCTTTTCCAATTGGAAATATTGACAACGAATATAGGAGTGGTGTGGATGCTATTCGTATTAAAATACCTCTCGCAGAGATGGCCGAATTTGATGGTGGGGTGGTGCTGGGAGAGCATATCGAAAAAGAAAAAAATGCTTTTTTTATCAACTTAGGGCATCCCATTGGGGATTGGGATATACTATATTCTGCCATTAATTATCGAAAAAATTATTTGCTTGGTTTGGATATGCAAGGAAATTTTTTTTCACAAGGTATTTGGTTCGAGGCAGCTTATAACAAAATGAAAGCTTATAAAAATAAAAAACAAAAATATTTAAGGGCGGTTTTGGGAATGGATTATCGTTTTTCTGAAAATTTACTGGCCATATTAGAATATCAGTATAACGAAGCTGGCAGTCGCAATGAGCATACCTATGTCGCGACCGTAGACAGTTTGGCCTATCGAGAGGGTGGGGTCCATTATTTAGGCAAAAATTATTTGGTGCCTGGAATTTCTTATCAAATAACTCCTCTAGTCATTTATACATCGAGTCTTATTTTGAATGTACACGATAAGTCAGCTTACTTAGGTCAAAAAATTGAGTGGAATATAAAAGAAAATAACTATCTTGATTTAAATCTTTTTCTCACCAACGGAATATTGCAGAGTGAATTTTCATCTTATGCACAAAGGTTTAATCTCTCTTTTAGAAAATATTTTTAGCAGTGAAACCATAGGAAGACCTCATGAGAAATGCCAAGTTACAGAAAATTCTCAAACAGACATTTGGTCACGCTAAGTTTCGCTTTGATCAACTGGATATTATAAATACCGTTTTGGACGGCCGAGATGTTTTGGGAGTTATGCCAACGGGAGGGGGGAAGTCTGTCTGTTATCAAATCCCGGCGCTCTTTAGTGAAGGTATCACTTTAGTTATTTCTCCCTTAATTGCCTTGATGCACGATCAGGTGATTAGCTTGAAAGAAAATGGTGTCAAGGCTTGTTTTCTCAATTCCAATCAAGATTTTAATGAGCGACGTACTGCCGAAGAAGAAATTTTGGCAGGGTCCGTGAAGCTTGTTTACGTGTCACCAGAAGGTTTACTTTCTGGGTATTTATTAAATTTTTTCGAACAACTTGATATTTCTTTAATTGCCATTGATGAGGTTCATTGTGTCTCTCAATGGGGGCATGAGTTTCGCAAAGACTACATGCGATTGGGAGAACTAAAAGATGCTTTTCCCACCACCCCTTTCTTAGGCTTGACGGCCACGGCCGACGGGAAAACACGACAGGACATTGTTGAACAATTGCGTTTAAAAAAACCTAAAATTTTTGTTTCATCTTTTGATCGACCAAATATTTTTTATAAAATTTGTGAAAGAGAAAATGAAATTAAACAGTTGCACCAGTTTATAACAGACCATCACAAAAAAGAAACGGGCATTGTTTATTGTCTTTCCAGGCGTAAGGTGGAAAAGGTCGCCCATGAATTGGCGGCGATGGGGCATAATTCTCTGCCATATCACGCAGGCCTAAGTAGCCAAAAACGCCTGCATGGGCAACAGGCCTTTAATCGAGAAGAAGGTATTATCATCGTCGCCACCATTGCTTTTGGCATGGGAATTGATCGACCGGATGTGCGATTTGTGGCGCATTTGGATTTACCAAAAAGTATTGAGAGTTATTATCAAGAAACTGGTCGCGCAGGGAGAGATGGAAAAGCATCCAATGCATGGATGATTTATGGATTGCAAGATGTCATGAAATTGTCGCAAATGTTAGAGACCACAGAGGCGGGTGAAGCGTATAAAAAAGTTGCTCGGTTTAAATTGGATGCGATGCTTTCCTTATGTGAAACCACACAATGCCGGCGTCAATATTTACTGCGCTACTTTGAAGAGGAGAGTTCGCGGCCATGTGGCCATTGTGATGCTTGCGTAGAACCAGGGGAAACTTGGGATGCCACTATTGATGCGCAAAAAGTTTTATCGGTTATTTTTCGCACGGGGCAAATATTTGGTGCCGGTCATATTATCGATGTCTTGCGGGAAAGCAAAAATGCTAAAATTCTAGAGCGTGGGCACGATAAGCTTTCGGTTTATGGTATTGGTAAAGAAAAGTCAAAAAGTCATTGGAATGTGGTCATTCGACAATTACTCAATATGAAATATATGGCGATTAAAAATTGGGAATACCGCAACCTTTGCTTGACTGAAAAAAGTGCAGAAATTCTTAAAGGTCAAATAATTTTTAAACTGCGCAAACAAAAAGAGTCGGCTGCGCCCAAAGTTAAGAATATGGGCAAAGTGATTATTCAACATCAGCGGCACGACCTTTTTGAGGAATTAAGGCAGGTACGTCGATCATTAGCGACGCAAATGAATATTCCGCCCTATATGATTTTAGCAGATAAGTCCCTCCACGATATGTGTCAGTTATTGCCACGAAACCGTTCCGAGTTTTTATTGGTGAATGGTATTGGTGAGAATAAATGTGCAAAGTATAGCGAAGTTTTTCTGGAAAAAATTAGTGAGCATTTATAATGAGATAGGGTTCCAGATCGAGAATATTATGATCTCTCTTGGAGATTAATTTTAGGTGATTAAACTAATTGTAGTTTTGATTTTTCGATGGCCACTGTGTTGAACTCAATGATGAACTGAGTGTTTGCATGGTCTGGATTATATTTTAATATGCCATTATGATTCTTAATAATCCCCATCGAGATGGACAGCCCTAAACCTGTTCCTTTTCCTATTTCTTTTGTGGTAAAAAAAGGATTCATCATATCTTTTACTACCTCGGCCGGAATTCCTTTGCCACTATCAGTAACGGTAAGACGTATTAAGTTGTCTGCTTGGATTTTTATTAATTCTATTTTTATCCATTTTTCTTCTTGGTCTATAATAACGTCAAATGAATTATTAAGTAGATTCATGAGCACCTGAGACAATTGCACATCAAAACAATTGAATTCAATTTCTTCAGGGAGATGATACTGGATATCAATTTGATGATTTTTAAAATTCTCTGTGCAAAGAGCTAACGTTTCATGAATAATTGTATTGATGGAATATACTCTCTTCTCATCATCTTTAGAATTTCTCGAAAAATTTTTCAAACCATGAATAATTTTGGAAATTCTAAGAACGGTGTCTTCGATTTGCACCAAACTAGTGTGAATCTTTTCTTTGTCATAATCCTGCTCAAGAATTTTATTTTTTATTTGCGTGGCCTTCGCTAAAATTATGGAGAGAGGGTTATTAACTTCGTGAGCAATTCCGGCCGCCATTTGTCCTAGAGAGGTCAATCGGCTGGCATCAGCTAGGGCATCCTTTTGTTGTGCAAGAATATATTCATCGGCGACTTTTTTTGTAATATCATTGGTAATAGCGATGTGCGCCAGTTCACCATTGGTCAATATATAGGGAGCTGCATGGGTTTCCATCCATCTTTTAGTTCCCTTTAATCCTACAATTTCAAAAATTAAATAATCTTTTTCGCCACGGCAAATTCTATTATTGAAATCAATAAATTTTTGTCTGTGGGTTGCCTCAACTAGAGAATAGACATCTGCTCCTATGACAGAGTTTTCATCATCTGCTTCAATAAGGCCGAGACCTCTGGGATTCATGGTTAATAATTGACCTTTTTTGTTGATGATTTTTAGGCAGGATGGAGTTGATTCAATGATTTCTTTGAGGTTTAATATTGAATGACCAACTAGTCCAGTTGCTTTACTAAGTTCCACAGTGCCTTCCAAAGTAATACGGTCTCTTAAGAGACATTTTTCCCATACTTTATATTAGCATAAAATGTAAAATTTTCGTCTTAGGAAAAATATTTCTAGTCTCTCATTTCTTTTTTCGCTTCTTTAGTAAGTGGAAATAATTGTATACCTAATTGGTAAACTTCTTCCTTGGGTCCTGTTTCAAAGATTTTTATTATTCGTTCTAAAAATTCTAAAGATAATTTTTTAGCTTTTTTCAATGCGACTTGATTGGTCATGACAGTGGCAGAATAAAAACCGCGAATCTCTGGTGCATCCTTATATAAACTTTCACAGGCCTTATTTAATTCTTGAGAGTGTGCTTCTTTTAAAGCGTCTGAGGGAGTTTCGTTTATGGTGAAAAGATGTGGCCTCATGCGCTTCCACTTTCCATGTGCATCCTCTTTAAGCAATTCATTTTCAATTAAGTCTGTGATAATTTGTGTTGCGAGATCTGTTGGTATGCCAAGTCTGTCAGAGATACTTGCAATCTTATGATCAAAATTATCTAGACCAATCAAATTGAGAACAGCATAGTATTCCCAGTTTGCAATTATTTTAAAATGTTTATCTTCACTAATGATATCCCAATCCATAGGTTTTCCTTTCGCTGAATTTTTGATTTCTCTTTCGGCAAGTAAGACACTTTTTAGAAACTTTTGTGCGTCGGGTTCATTTAGACAGAGTGTTTCCACAGTTTTTTCGGCATGCCTGATGGGAAATTTTCTTTTACCTTTTAAAATTTGGGACAAACTAGAGGGATCTATCTTTAAATAATTTGAAAAGGCGCGCAGAGAGTATCTATGATTTTTTAAAATTTTTTGATTAAAAGTGCTTTTTAAAACTTCAATATGATAATACGATTCTTCCATTCGCGACTCCTGTGAATTTAAATGGGTACAATTCTGTGGCATCTCGGCTACAGAAAAGTCATTGATATCTGTGGCACACCGGCCACAAAAGCCTAGCCCAAAGATTGCTTCTTTTCAAGTGCCTGCCTATCCTAAAGTAGAGGTAAGATGAATACAAAAAAAAATATTGAAGAAATCTCAACCGACATCATAGATGATATCTTAGATAAAATCCGCTATGTGCCGACTGGGGATAACTCTCAACATTGGAATTTTAAATGGCAAAAAAATCAGATTTTAATTTATCATAATAAAGAACGAGCAAAACATATTCTCAACGATCATTTTCATGCATCCCTGTTATCTTTAGGCTGCATCATTGAGAATATCGATATCTCAGCAAAATTCCACGGTCTTGATTTTCACGTGGATTATTTCTTGGAAGATTTAACTCAAGATTTACTGGCCACCGTTACTCTCTTTACGATGCCAACAGATCCAGATATGCTCTATCCCTTTATTGAGAAAAGAGAAACTAATAGGAACCCTTTTTCAAGGCAACCACTAAAAGAGGAGTGGCTTAAACCAGTTATGCAAAAATTCACCAAAATGGGTGTGAATATTCATAGCTTAGAAAGGCCAGACAAGCGGTTTTTTAAATTTTTATTAAAATGCGAACAATATATTTGGTTTAATCGAGAGGTTTTACTGGATACTGTAAAATGGATACGTTTTAACGAGGGGGAAACGATAGCCTCCCGCGATGGAATGAATTTAGAAAATGTCAAATTAAAAAAAATTGATGCGTATTTTTTAAAATTATTTCGTCAGTCGGCATTTCTGCAAAAGCTTGTTTGGTATTTTGGAGCACGTTGGAAAGTTAATTTCGATGCAAAATCAGTTTTAAAAAATACTAGCAATTTTGTTTGTGTGACCATTAATGATACCCGTGCGCTTTCCTTAGTGAACGCTGGCAGGGCGATGTATCGTACGTGGCTCGTTCTTACGAAAAATAATTATGCAGTACAACCTATGACCATCGCCTCTCTCTTGCCCTATGTCATGCATAATAAAAGCTATCTTAGAGGTTGTAATATGAGCTTTACAAAAAGCTTTGCAGACGCTCCGAAAATACTAAAAAAGAGTTTCAATTTAAATGCAGAAAATCCTGTGTGGATGATCCGCACAGGTGGCGCAAACCCTCTCGATCCCGGTAGCAGGACCACGCGCAGAAACATTAAAGATTTCATGCTCTAATTGTCGCTATGGTTTGATAGCAAAGGATCTATGCATTTCTTGGCAATTTAAATTACTATTAACATATCTAGAGAGAAGGTCATTATCTTTGGGTGAAATTTTTAAAATTCCCGCTAGCAATTGGGCCGTTCGTCTATAAAAGATTAATACCTCTTTTCCAGTGAAGACAAACTCAAGGTCCCGATGAGCGAGTTTTTTTATCAGGTCAACACTGTTCTGATTAGTATAGCTTACTTGTAGTAATGCTATAGGTTAGAGGTCGCCTTGAGGGCCCTCACTGGTTGACGATTTTTTTAATAAAAATTCGTAACTGGAGGACCTATGTCTAATCAAAAAATTATTGACTCAACTAAACAAAACC
>Ga0316206_1001530_pt1 | contig 19709 bp, 19 predicted proteins | sample 6monthpyrite_MG_FD_204942 | JGI IMG/M metagenome (GOLD analysis project Ga0316206, IMG submission 204942) | Microbial mat bacterial communities from mineral coupon in-situ incubated in ocean water Damariscotta River, Maine, United States -... | ecosystem: Environmental > Aquatic > Marine >... | reverse complement strand
CGGACCGGATGATCGTGATTACCGATGCCAGCAAGCAGGTCGAGCGGTTGGGAAATTTCCCCCTGCCGGTTGAAGTGATTCCATTTGGCTGGCAGACCACCAAGGCGCTGATCGAAGAAACGCTTGCCGGTCTGGATGTCCTGGGTCAGGCGGTCACGCTGCGCCTGAACGGCGAGGCGCCGTTCGTGACGGATGAGGGCAATTTTATCGTGGATCTGCATCTGCACCGCATCGCCAACCCGCGTCAGGTGGCACTGGTGATGAACCAGATCCCCGGTGTGGTTGAAAACGGGCTATTCATAGATATCTGCGACGTGGTGGTGATTGGCCATGGTGACGGTCGGGTTGAGGTCAATGACATCAATTCGGGCACCCATGAAGAGGATCGCATCGAATTCGTCGAGAGCGACAACATGTTCTCGGATATCTCGGACTAGGGTTTTGGCTATGACATTCGACTATGATCTTTTCGTCATCGGGGGCGGCTCTGGCGGGGTGCGCGCCGGGCGCGTTGCGGCCGAATCCGGCGCCAAGGTGGCCCTGGCCGAGGAATACCGCATGGGCGGCACCTGCGTTATTCGCGGCTGTGTTCCCAAAAAGCTGATGGTATTTGCGTCAAATTATTCCGGCAAAATGGCCGAGGCGGCAGAATACGGCTGGGACGTCACGGTTGGCGAGTTTGATTGGAAAAAGTTCTGGCCCAAACTGCGCGCCGAACTGGACCGGCTGGAGGCGATTTATAACACCAATCTGGCGCGTCCGGGCACTGAAATCTTTGACCAGCGCGCGGTGATCGTTGATCCGCATACGGTGGAACTGGCCGACGGGCGTCGTTTCAGCACCAAGCATATTCTGGTCGCCACCGGCGGCACGCCGTTCAAACCGCCGCAAACCCCGGGAATAGAGCTGGCGGGCACCTCGAACGATGTGTTCCTGATGGAAGAGCTGCCAAAGTCGATCCTGATCGTCGGCGGTGGTTATATCGCCTGTGAATTCGCCTGCATCTTCAACGGGCTTGGGGTCGAAACCTCGCAATATTATCGCGGCGCGCAAATCTTGCGCGGCTTTGACGGCGAGGCGCGTGGCCATATTTCGGAACTGATGCACGGGCGCGGAATCAACCTGCATGTGGGCACCGATGTTGAACGCATGGAACAACGCGAGGGTGGTATCTGGGTCAAGGCCACGGATGGGCGCGAGCAGATGTTTGATAAGGTAATCTATGCCACGGGCCGGGTGCCCAACAGCGCCGGGCTGGGGCTGGAAGAGGCCGGGGTCAAACTGGGCCGGGGTGGCAAGATTGAGGTCGACGCCTACAGCCAAACCTCGGTTCCGTCGATCTATGCGGTGGGCGACGTGACTGACCGGGTCAATCTGACCCCGGTGGCGATCCGCGAGGGGCAGGCGTTTGTGCAAACCGTGTTCAACGGCAATCCGACCAAGGTTGATCACACGCTGATCGCTTCGGCGATTTTCACCCAGCCGGAATACGGAACGGTCGGCTTGTCAGAGGAAGACGCCGCCGAACAGGAAGAAATCGAAGTGTACTGCGCGTCCTTCAGGCCGATGCAGAACAGCTTTATCGACAAGAACGAACGTGTGCTGTTCAAGATGATCGTTGGAAAGGCTACCCGCAGGATCCTCGGGTGCCATATCATCGCGGATGGTGCAGGAGAACTGATCCAGATGGTCGGTGTCGCCGTAAGGATGGGCGCAACGAAAGAGGATTTCGATGCAACTGTGGCAGTGCATCCGACCATGTCCGAAGAAATCGTGCTGATGAAGACTCCGGTGCGGACGGCTTGATTTTTACGCCTATTAAGCACAGGTAGCACAGCAAGACCCGAACTTGATGAAGGGATAGACAACCAGATGGCCAATAACGGTGGTGGACCCTGGGGCGGCGGCGGAAGCGGCGGCAACAGTGGCGACGACGATAACGAGGGCGGCGGACAGAACGGCGGGCGTAAACCCGGCGAAGGTCCGCAGATTCCCGAGATTGATGAGATTGTCCGCAAGGGCCAGGAACAGCTGCGCGTGCTGATGGGCGGGCGTGGCGGCGGTAATGGCCGCCCCAATGGTGGCGGCGGCGGGGGACCCCAGTTCACCCGCGGTACATTTGCGATTGGCTTGATCGGCCTTGTCGCGCTGTGGCTTTATGCGTCTTTCTACACGGTAAAGCCCGAAGAGCAGTCGGTTGAACTGTTCCTTGGCAGCTATTCCTCGACCGGCGGTCCGGGGCTGAACTTTGCGCCTTGGCCGATTGTAACTGCCGAAGTCGTTGTCGTAAGCCGCGAGCGGATCGAAAATATCGGTGTCGCGACCGGGCGCAACAGTGACAGCGGCCTGATGCTGACCACCGACGAAAACATCGTCGATCTGGACTTTCAGGTGGTTTGGAACATCAGCGATCCGGCCCGGTTCCTGTTTAACCTTGCCGATCCGGAGACGACGATCAGTGCTGTGTCGGAATCGGCCATGCGCGAGATCATCGCGGCAAGTGAACTGGCCCCGATCCTGAACCGTGATCGTCAGGCTATTGCAGATAACGCCAAAACGCTGATTCAGCGCACGCTGGATAGCTATGACGCCGGTCTGACCATTGTCCGTGTCAACCTTGACAAGGCCGACCCGCCGACGGACGTCATCAACGCCTTCCGCGAAGTGCAGGCCGCTGAACAGGAACGCGACCGGCTGGAGCGTCAGGCAGACGCGTATGCCAACCGGGTTCTGGCCGGTGCGCGCGGTGAAGCGGCGCAACTGCTGGAAGAGGCCGAAGGCTATCGTGCCAGCGTCGTCAACCAGGCAGAGGGTGAAGCAAGCCGCTTCCTGGCTGTTCTCAAGGAATACAAGAACGCGCCTGACGTGACCCGCAAACGGCTTTATCTGGAAACGATGGAGGCCGTGCTGGGCAATGTCGACAAAATCATCCTTGATGAATCGCTGTCAGGCAACGGGGCGGGGCAGGGTGTTGTCCCATATCTGCCGCTCAACGAGCTGCGCCGCAGTGAGGGGAACTAGATCATGAAACGTTCAACACTCATAGTGCCCGCGATTATCGTCGTTTTCGCGGTGTTGCTCAGTTCTGTGTTTATCGTGGACGAGCGCGAAAAAGCGCTGGTGCTGCGATTTGGTCAGATCAAATCAGTCAAGGACACGCCGGGTCTGGCGTTCAAAATCCCGCTGATCGAGGAGGTCGTGCGCTATGACGACCGAATCCTGTCGCTGGATACCGATGAGATCGAGGTAACGCCCTCGGATGATCGTCGCCTGGTGGTTGACGCGTTTGCCCGCTATCGCATCGCCGATGTGGTGCAGTTCCGGCAGGCCGTTGGTGCCGGTGGTCTGCGCACCGGTGAAGACCGGCTGCGAAGCATCCTGAACCCGCAAATTCGCGCGGTTCTGGGCTCTGAAGGTGTGACGTCAAGCACCATCCTGTCTGCTGACCGTGCTGAGCTGATGGCGCGAATCACCGCCAGTTCGCAGGCAGAGGCCCTGCCGCTGGGTTTGGAAGTCATCGACGTCCGGTTGAAGCAAACCAACCTGCCCAGCCAAAACCTTGACGCCACCTTTGCGCGGATGCGTGCCGAGCGTGAGCGGGAGGCCGCCGATGAAATCGCGCGCGGTGAAGAAGCTGCGCAGCGGGTGCGTGCCCAGGCCGACCGTACCGTGGTCGAACTGGTATCCGAAAGCCAACGTGAGGCCGAGATCGTTCGCGGTGAGGCAGATGCCCAGCGTAACAACGTTTTCGCCGAAGCCTATGGTCAAGATAAGGAATTCTTTGAATTCTATCGCTCGCTTGCGGCCTATACGATTGCGCTGCAAGGCTCGAACTCGACAATGGTGATCACGCCGGACAGCGAGTTTTTTGACTATCTTTACAGCCCCACGGGGCGCGCACCGGTGGTCGCCGAGTAATGGCGACGATCCTGCTGGCCGTTGGCCTTGTATTATGCGTCGAGGGGCTGGTGTTCGCACTGGCCCCTCTGCGTTTGGAAGATGTCCTGGAAACTTTGCGCAACATCCCCCCAGAGACGCGTAGACTGATCGGACTGGGCGCGCTGACGCTTGGTGTGACGATGATCTGGGTGGCGAAATATTTTGGCGCATGAGACAGTAACGCCAGATGACACAGTCATCACATGCTCTTGAGCGAACGCGATTGGGGATTGAGTTGTGCATTTCTGCACCTACCTAGAAACCTAGTTGCACAGAAAGGCCTTCGGCCAATGGTGGCCAAGGCCAGGTTAAATGGAGAACACCCTTGAAACCACAGGCACTCACCATTCCCAACACTCAGACAGGCGCACAGCGTGCTTTCATGGCTGTCGCACTGGGTTTGGCGTTTCTTATCGCGCAGACGCTTGTTGCGTCTGCCCAGGGCATGCCGAAAAGCTTTGCCGACTTGGCTGAAAAGATCAGCCCAGCGGTGGTGAATATCACCACATCCACAACCGTCGCCGCCTCGACTGGCCCGGCGCCGGTGGTTCCCGAAGGCTCGCCGTTCGAAGATTTCTTTCGCGATTTCATGGACCGCAACCAAGACAGCCCGAACCGGCCGCGCCGGTCCTCGGCGCTGGGGTCTGGCTTTGTGATCTCGGAGGACGGCTATATCGTCACCAACAATCACGTCATCGATTCGGCCGATGAGATCATGATCGAATTTTTCTCGGGCGAGGAACTGCCCGCGACTGTGATCGGGACCGACCGTAACACCGACATCGCGTTGTTGAAGGTCGAAAGCGATAAGCCACTGCCCTTTGTCAGCTTTGGCGACAGCGATATCGCGCGTGTTGGCGATTGGGTCATGGCTATGGGCAACCCGCTGGGGCAGGGCTTTTCTGTCTCGGTCGGCATCATTTCGGCCCGCAATCGCGCGCTGAGCGGCTCTTATGACGACTTCATCCAGACTGACGCCGCCATCAACCGCGGAAACTCTGGCGGCCCTCTGTTCAACATGGACGGTGGCGTGATCGGCGTGAACACGGCGATTCTGTCGCCCAATGGCGGCTCGATCGGCATCGGCTTTTCGATGTCCTCGGCGGTGGTCAGCGCGGTTATCGAACAGCTGCAGGAATTCGGCGAAACCCGCCGGGGCTGGCTGGGTGTGCGTATTCAGGACGTGCAGGAAGACGTGGCAGAGGCCCTTGGGCTGGAAAAAGTTGCCGGCGCTTTGGTGACGGATGTTCCCGATGGCCCTGCGAAAGAGGCCGGCGTGGCATCTGGCGATGTTATCCTGTCCTTTGATGGCCAGGAAGTCGAAGACACCCGTCAGTTGGTTCGTGTCGTTGGCAACACCACCGTTGGCAAGGCCGTACGGGTCGTCGTGTTCCGCGACGGCGCAACCGAAACCCTGATGATCACCCTGGGGCGCCGCGAAGAGGCGGAAAACACCGCCATTCCCGCCACGGCCCCGGCAAACGAGCCGGTGGAAAAGGGCGTGTTGGGGCTGACCATCACCGCGATGACCGATGAACTGCAAGAGCAGTTGGGTCTGGCAGATGGCGCCGCCGGTCTGGTGGTGCGCGACGTCGATGAGACCGCCGAGGCCTTTGAAAAGGGTCTGCGGGCCGGTGACGTGATCACCGAGGCCGGGCAGCAGAAAGTCGCGTCGATTGCCGATCTGGAAGATCGCATCGCCGAGGCAAAGGACGCTGGGCGCAAGTCGTTGTTGCTGTTGGTCCGCCGTCAGGGAGAGCCGCGATTTGTGGCGCTGACGCTGGGTAGCTGACACCGCCGCTGCGTGACAGACAGAAAAGGGCGTCTCTGCGGGGCGCCCTTTTTTTGTTGCCGCCAAGCTGCGCGTTGTGTTGCAGTTGGGGGGCAACGCCCGGCGGGTATTCGAAATCGCGTTATTGGTCGGGGTGATGTCCGCCCGAATGGTGGGGCGGGTGGTTTTCGGCAAACGGTATGACTGGTTGGGCAGGAAATGAAGCCCGGTCGTACCTGTCCTGAACGCGCCTGCAATCGGCGCGGGAAATAGCAAAGGAATTGCAAAACTCAGATTAATTGATAGGTCAGCCACATAATTTAGCGCAATCCCGGCGGCGAAGGCCGTTCCGGGCTGACCAATCTGGGAAGAATACATAACAACGTTTTAGAAGGCAGCGGCGGTACTGGTTTTGTGGTATTGAATACAGGTGGAATGTATTCTTTTGTCGAGGACGGCGTTACATTCACCCTGTCAGTTACAAATGGCACCGGTGTCAACGTTAACTATTCTTTGCATAATATAGACGCAGGATCTGCGGATGCAGAAGCGACATTGAGTTTGACGTTTGCCCAGGGTGGAAACCCTGTTTCGTTCACTGGAAACCCGGGGCTTGGATTTTCCGCAATCGGCAGCGGCACTATTTCGGTCTTTACCACTGCGGGCACCTGGGCCTTCGGGACAGTTGCTGCTGGCGTCAACACCGTGCTTGGGGGCCAGACAATCACGTCGATCCAATTCACGCTCAGCGCTGGCGGCCCCTTCTCGTAGGTTTCGCTGACATCGATTATCGCAAATGTCGCCTGCTTTTGTGCCGGTACCCGCATCGCCACGCCCGATGGATTCAAACCGGTGGAAACGCTGGTTCCCGGCGATTTGGTTTGCACCGCCGATGGGTGTGTTTCCGAAATGCGCTGGCTGGGGCGTGAAACCGTCAGTGCCGCGCTGAACGACCCCGCCAAGGTCAACCCGATCCGCATCCGCGCCGGGGCATTGGGCGCGGGCCTGCCGCAGCGCGACCTGTTCGTTTCGGCAGATCACGCTGTCGGGCTTGACGGCTATCTGATCAACGCAGGCGCATTGCTGAACGGCACGTCCATCACCCGGGCCGCGCAAATGCCCAGCGATGGCTTTACCTACTACCACGTCGGAACCGACGCGCATGAACTGATCCTGGCCGAGGGGTGCGCGGCCGAAACGTACCTCGACATGCCTTCGCGCGAGAATTTCGACAATGGGGCAGAGCGCGCCGATGCGCCGCAGGTCGCCGAAATGGCCATGCCGCGCATCACCGTCGCGCGCCTGTTGCCGCATACCATCAAGGCCCAACTGGCAGACCGTGCCGACGTCGTGGCCCCGGCGCTGGCGCTGGCCAGCTAATACAGGTCAAGCGCGGGTACGCCTCAGAGCAGACCCGCGCTTTATCGAATTCCCCCACAGGGCAGAGCGCGATGAAACATGCAAGCGCTACCTCGCCTGGCGGGTGGATACAGTAATCCGCTCAAATGCGGAAACACTCTAGTTCCGCTCTACCCGCTCTCATCCCTCAAAGCCGGAGCCAAAGGACACCAACCCCAATTGCCGCGCGGCAGCTTTCGACAGAATTGCCGAGTCGAGCCCTTGCTGCTTTTGGTAGGCACGGATCGCCCGACGGGTGCGGGGGGTCATTTCGCCGTTGATCGGGCCCTGGTAGTGGCCGCGCGCGTTCAGGGCGCGTTGCAATGTGGCGACGAAATCCGGGGTCATATCGGGGTAACAAGGGGTTTCGAACCACTGCTCGCGGCGTTCCTGGATAATCACCTGCCGGGTTTCGGTCTTGTAGATCGCCGGGTAGGTCACCTGACCATCGGTGCTGACCTGAGCGGGTTGCAGCATGACCTGTTCGGTCACCGTCTCGATCACGGCGGGGGTCGAATCCTGGCCGTAGCAGGCATTGGGGTCGGCGTCGGGGGGGCGGCTGGTGGAGGTGGTGGCAGGCTCGGCCTCATTCAGGCGGGCGACATCGGGCAGGCCATTCAGGCCGCAGCCTGCCAGGAACAGGGCGACACACCCGGTGGGTATGGTACGTGATCTCATTTCTGCTCGATGCCTCTTTGGGCGATTTCAGATGACATTATCCGATTTGACGCCATCGCGAAAGCCTTGCGATTGCGCTGTCGTCTGACTGCCGTCCACCTGCAACAGGCTGTCGAGCAGGGGGGACATGTCCTCGACCTGTTCGGCGATGATATGGACGACGCCGCCCTCGCGCTGAAGGTGCCCGGTGACGCGCAGCAGCCGCCCCGAAATCACCGCGCGGCGAAAGCGTTCGTAAATCTTGCGCCAGACGATGATGTTGCTGATGCCGGTCTCATCCTCAAGCGTGATGAAGATCACGCCATTGGCGGTGCCGGGGCGCTGGCGCACCAGCACCAGCCCGGCCACCGTCACCCGCGCGCCATTGGGTGGCTGGTTCAGCCGGTCATGGGGCAGCGCCGCAGGCGGACGCGGCCAGTCGTGGTACCGGATCGTTGGCAGGGCAGGGCTGGACATGAGAACGAATGTAGAACATATGGTGTGATCTTCAAGTCCTTTCCCGCAGCAACGAAGGCACTGGCAAAATCCGCCGGAAAGCCCTATTTCGCATAGGGATCAAAAAGTGACGCCAAAGGGAACGAGATGGCTAAAATTACCTATATCGAACATAACGGCACCCGCCATGAGGTGGACGTGGCCAATGGCCTGACGGTCATGGAGGGCGCGCGCGACAACAATGTTCCGGGCATCGAGGCCGATTGTGGCGGCGCCTGTGCCTGTTCCACCTGCCACGTTTATGTCGACCCGGCCTGGGTCGAGAAAATCCCTGGCAAGGATGCGATGGAAGAGGACATGCTGGATTTCGCGTTTGAACCGGATGCTGCACGCTCGCGTCTGACCTGCCAGATCAAGGTCACCGATGCGCTGGACGGTTTGGTGGTTCAGATGCCCGAAAAGCAGATCTGATGCTCAAGGGCGCGCGGCGTCTTCCGCAGCGCTGGTTGACCTGGCCCGCCCGCCGCGCCGGGCTGGCGTTGTGTGTGTTGATGGCGGGGGTCGTGCCCGTGTCATCGGTTGCGCAACAGCCGTCGGACCCGGCGGGGGATGTGCTGGCTGCCAGCTACGCGGAACCGACCTCGCGTTATCCCCATGGTGTATTGGGGGACGACCAGGAGTGGGGCGCCCTGGTGTTGACGATTGATGGTTGCCCGGCTTGTGCGCGCCAGGACCGGCATGATGTTACGATCCGCCTGCCTGAAACCCGCGTTTTTGAGGATCTGGAACCGCGTCTTGTCGATCTGGATTTCGACGGGCTGCGCGAGGTGGTCGTCATCGAAAGCGACAGCGCACGGGGCGCGCGCCTGGCGGTTTATGGTCCCGACGGGTTGATCACCGCGACGCCGTTTATCGGCCGTCCGTTTCGCTGGCTGGCACCCATTGGGGCGGCGGACCTGGATGGTGATCGGGTGATGGAACTGGCCTATATTGACCGCCCGCATCTGGCCAAGACCTTACGGGTTTGGCGTTATGAGAACCGAACCCTGACGGAGGTCGCCTCGCTGAACGGGTTAAGCAATCACCGGATCGGTCAGGATTTCATTTCCGGGGGTATCCGCAACTGCGCCGGCAAGGCAGAGATCATTACTGCGGATTCCGATTGGCGCTCTGTCATGGCCACGCGGTTGCGTGGCGGTGTGCTGACCTCTCGCCGGATTGCTGCGTTCAATGGCGCCAAGTCACTGATCGACGCGCTGGCCTGTAACTGAGGCGCCGTACCACGGGCCCCCAGGCCAGACCGTGTCAGCGATCCGAATCCAGCCATGGCGGCGGCGTTCCGGTGAGGCGCGACAAGGCGACCCGCGTCACCAGCGGCACCAAGCCGTGGCGCGGTGCCTCGTGATAGACCAGTGCCACATTGGCGGGTTTCATCGCGTAATCGACGGAAAATACCGGCAGCCCCCGGGCGCGAAATTTCGCAATTTGCGCCAGCCGTGCCGCAGTCTCATAGGCCCCATCATGGCGGTCGCGACGGTCGCCGCCCCTGGGGTCATTCCAATCCCTGTCGCCTTGCCCGTGAAACCAGGTATCCTCAACCGCCAACCCATCAATCGCTGCCGCGTAACGGATTGGTGCTGCGTCCAGCAAATAGGGTGCGTTCTGCGCCACCACCAGAAACCGCCGGTCCACGGCGCGCCCGGCTGCGCCCAACCGCTCGACAAAGCGGATCATCTCGGCCTCGGGTGACACCCGCGCCACGCGGGCTGCGGCGCGCACGGCGTCGTCATCATAGGCCTCGACCCAATCGAGGTAAATTCCGTCAAACCCCAGCCGCGCGAGGTCTGCCACGATCCCGGTTTGGCCCAGCCACAAATGCTGCCAGGCGGGCTCCCAATAGGCGACCGGGTAATTGCCGGCCCATCCATCAGGATCTTCCGAGATCAGAAAATCCGGCGTCCCTGGGCGGTTGCCGCGCGGGGCAACCCAGTCGGGCCCCCAATAATCCCGGTAATCCTCTGCCTCTGCGATATCGATATAGGCCAGCAGAACCCGGTTGCCGCCGTCGGGCTTGCGCCGCAAGACACGCAGCATGGTGGCCGTGTCATAGGGCCACTGTGCGAAATTGTGACCAGGTTCGATCACCAGCATGTCATAACCGGTGCGCGCCAATGCAGCCCAGGCCCCGGGCTCGTAAAGGTCCTGCAACTGGTACATCCAGGTTTTTACGGTATGCAAACGATCTTTGGCCGTCGCCGGGCACGCCAGCGTAAGAAAAACCAGAACTCCCAAGGCCAGCTTGTACAAAATTGCCCTCATTCTCTGCTTGCGCGATCAGATTGTTATCTACCTCAGGTTTCCCCGCAAGCACATCCCGTACAATTATAAGACAACCGTTGGCTTCTTCTGGCCAATAATACTCTGGGGAGGTCTGGAGGGGTGAAACCCCTCCAGTTGGTCGGGCCGCGTCAGCGGTCCGATAACGCCCGCCAGCCTATATCGCTGCGGTGAAATCCATCGGGCCAGTCAATGTCATTCAACATCCCATAAGCGCCCGCACGCGCCTCGGCCAGATTGTCACCGCGCGCGGTGACATTCAGAACACGCCCGCCGCTGGCCACGACCTGGCCATCCCGCAGCGCCGTCCCGGCATGAAACACCATATGTTTGCTGTCCTCTGCGCAGCCGTCCAGCCCACCGATCACCGATCCCTTGTCATAGGCGCCCGGATAGCCGCTCGCCGCCATCACCACCGACATCGCATGATCGTCGGCCCAGTTCACCTGCGCCTCGCTCAGGCGATCCTCGGCGCAGGCCAGCAGCAGGTCCAGAACCTGCGCGCCCAGCCGCATCATCAGCACCTGACATTCCGGATCGCCAAACCGCACGTTATATTCCACCAATCGTGGCGCGCCATCGGCGATCATCAGCCCGACAAACAGCACCCCCTGAAAGGGCGTTCCACGCCGCGACATTTCGGCCATGCAGGGTTTGACAATCTCCCCCAGCACCCGGCCAACCACCACATCATCCAGCACCGGCGCGGGGGAATAGGCGCCCATGCCGCCGGTGTTGGGGCCGGTATCGCCCTCACCAACCCGCTTGTGGTCCTGCGCGGTGCCAAAGGGCAGAACATCCTCGCCGTTGCACAGCACAAAGAATGAGGCTTCTTCGCCCTCCATGAAGTCCTCGATCACCACCTCGGCGCCCGCCGCACCAAAGGCCCCGCCAAAGATTTCGTCGATCCCGGCCAGCGCTTGCGACAAGTCCATCGCGACGATCACGCCTTTGCCCGCCGCCAGCCCATCTGCCTTGATCACAATCGGCGCGCCCTGAGCGCGCACATAGGCCTTGGCCGCCCCGGCATCGCTGAACCGCGCCCAGGCAGCGGTTGGCGCACCGCAGGCATCGCAGATTTCCTTGGTAAAGCGTTTTGATGCCTCAAGCTTGGCCGCCGCCTGCGACGGGCCGAAACACAGCACATTCGCCTCGCGCAGCCGGTCAGCGACGCCTGCCGCCAGCGGGGCCTCTGGTCCGACGATGACAAAGTCAATGCTGTTGGCCACGGCAAATTCGGCCACAGCACCGCCATTTTCAATATCCAGCGCCGCGCAGTCGGCGATACCGGCGATGCCCGCATTGCCGGGGGCCACGATCAGCCGGTCACATTTGGGGTTCTGCATGACCGCCCAGGCCAGACTGTGTTCGCGACCGCCGCCGCCCAGGATCAGGATGTTCATCGCGCGTTTTCCTTCCAACACCTGCTCTTCCGGCCAATCGGGCGTCCCTTGCACAAGGAGCACCGGAAAGCGCGTGTTGAGCCTTTTCGCCCGTCGCCGCCTGCATTAGGCTGCAATCCACGACAGCACAAGGCGGCGACATGTCCGAACTCTTTGAAGACGATGATGAGCCAGAGGATGATGGGTCCCAGTCTGGCGGCAATGCCCCCGAGTTTTCGGTGTCAGAGCTTTCTGGTGCAATCAAACGTGTCATCGAGGGCGAATTCGCCCGTGTTCGTGTGCGCGGCGAGGTCGGGCGCGTGTCGCGGCCCCGGTCCGGCCATATCTATCTGGACCTCAAGGATGACCGCAATGTCATCAACGGGGTGATCTGGAAAGGCGTCGCCACCCGGCTGGCGACCCAGCCCGAAGAGGGGCTAGAGGTGATCGCCACCGGGCGGTTGACCACCTTTGGCGGCCAGTCGCGCTATCAGATCGTCATCGAAGACATCCGCCCGGCAGGCGTTGGCGCGCTGATGGCGATGCTGGAAAAACGTAAAAAGGCACTAGAGTCCGAGGGGCTGTTCGCAGCAGATCGCAAGCGCCCGCTGCCTTATCTGCCCGAGGTCATCGGCGTTATCACCTCGCCCAGCGGCGCGGTGATTCGTGATATCCTGCACCGGCTGCGCGACCGGTTCCCACGCAAGGTGCTGATCTGGCCGGTGGCCGTACAGGGCGATAAATGCGCACCCGAGGTGGCGCGCGCCATCGAAGGGTTCAACCGGTTTACCCCCGGTGGCAGGCTGCCCCGGCCTGATCTGATTATTGTCGCGCGTGGCGGTGGCTCTATCGAGGATCTTTGGGGTTTCAACGAAGAAATCGTTGCCCGCGCGGCGGCGGGGTCTGATATTCCGCTGATCTCGGCGGTGGGGCATGAAACCGATACGACGCTGATCGACTATGTGTCGGACCGTCGTGCGCCGACGCCAACCGCGGCGGCGGAACTGGCGGTGCCGGTGCGTCTGGACCTGTTGGCGACGGTTGACGGGCACGACGCCCGCCTGACCCGCGCTGTCAGCCAGATTGTCGGGCTGCGGCGCCAGCGGCTGGCGGATCTGGCGCGTGCGCTGCCCAAACCCGCGACGCTGGTGGCGACGGCGGCGCAACGGTTGGATCTGTGGGGCGAACGCCTGCCCAAGGCGCTGATTGCTGCGGCGCAACGCAAACGCCTGCGCCTGGCCGATGCGGCGGGGCTTTTGCGCCCGGCCACGCTGGCCCGCGCGCTAAGCACCCGACAACAGCGGCTGGATCAGATGGCAGACCGGCTTGGCCCGGGCCTGCGCCGTGCGACCCGCGAAATGCGCCGCGCGCTGGACCAACGCGGTGCGCGACTGCGGGTGGCGACCTTGCGGCGCGAAGTTATCCGTGAGCGCACCCGATTCGACCAGCTTTCGGCCCGGTTCGGCGCCACTGCGACCGGTCAGGTGGATGGCTGGAAAAAGCGCCTTGATGCGCTGGAACGCCTGCGCCAGACGCTGGGCTATCGTGAGACCCTGAAACGGGGCTATGCGGTGGTGCGCAGCGAAAGCGCCGTTTTGACCAGCAAAAAGGCCGCCCAGGGCGCCACCACGCTAGAGATCGAATTTGCCGATGGCCGGGTGAAGCTGGGGGGTAAACCTGCGCGCAAAGACAAACCCGCCCCATCACAGCCAAAGGTGCAGCAGGGCAGCCTGTTCGACTGATCCCAACAGCGGTTCAGACGCCGACTTCGGGCCCCAGACAGACCATCGGTTCGATGCTCTTTTCTGCCTCATACAATTGGCGGCCGTTTTCAGAGCCGACGAACAGCGCGCTTAGCCGTCCGCCGCGCTCGGTGAATTGCCAGCATTGCGGCGCCTCGGGGCGGTCATCATAGACAAAACAAATCTGCCCCTCGGCCTCGTACCAATACCCCTCGCGGCACTGATCGCCAATATAGGCCCAGCGAACCCGGCGCCCGGGCAGGTATTCCTCGATGCCATAGACGGTGCCGTTGTCGGTATAGGTCAGGGTGCGACCGGTGACATAATCCTCAAAATCCGCAGCGGACATTTGTGCCAGCGCGGGAAGCGGGACGAGAATAAGGGCAAGGAAAAACAAGATACGCATAGCGCGACCCTGCCACATTCGACGCGAGCCAGCCAGCCCCGGCGACAGCTGAAGCAAATTTCGGCGCTATGGCGCAACCTTGCCCGGCTGATCGCCCTGCCACCGGGCGACACGCGGGTCCATCACGCGGCGCCAAAGCGGCGGCAATAGCGCCAGAACGCTCATCGTGGGAAGGCTGCGGGGCAGCGTGGGGGAGCTATTGGGATCGGTCAGCGTCAGGTCCGGAAACCGACGCATCGGATGGGCGTGGTGGTCGGAATGGCGCGGCGCATTCAACATCAGATGGCTGGAAAACACATGCCGCGAATCCCAGGAATGGCGCGCGCCGACCGGCTCTAGCCGGCCATCGGGCAACATGCGCCGCCGCAACCCGTAATGCTGCACATAGTCCGAAATCAGCAATTGCGATTGCGCATAGGCCGCCAGCCCGAACAGCGCCAAGACCCCGGCCCAGCCGCCAATCCAGCCCGCCAGCGCCAAAAACACCGCCGCCCCGGCGAAATATTCGACATAAGGATGCAGACCGCGGCGCTGCCGGTCCGCCTCGGCCCGGAATCCGGCCCGGAACGACCCGACCCAGGCGCGCAGGGCAAACCGGTAATACCCCTCGCCCAATCGCGCCGAATTCGGGTCGCGGTCGCTGGCGACATAGCGGTGATGAACCTGGGGATGGGCGGACGCGTGATGCCCAAACAGCAGCGAAATATAGACCCATTTGCCCAAGCCATGCAGCCCCCGGTTGCCCCGGTGGATCAGCTCATGCGCGTTCGAATTGCCGACCTGCCCGAAAAACAGCCCCGTCGCCAGAAACAACGCCACAGCCTCGGCCAACCCCATGTCACGCCCCATGCCACGCCCAAAGGCGGCAACCACCAGCCCAAGCAGCCCGAAATGCGCCACAGCCAGCGCGACAGATAGCGCATCGGCGGCAGGGAATTCGCGATCCGCAGCGGTTTCTTGCGTCACCACGGCGACCAACTCATCCATCGCAAAGGTGAACAACGTCAGATAGATCAGCGCGGCCCACGCCCAAACGCCGCCAAAAAGGGCCGCCAACACCAGCAGCGGTACCGGCAGAAAGCTGGTCACAGAAAAGGCGATTGCGGCACGGGTCACGGGGCTTGCTCCTTCACTCGGGCGTCACAATAGGGCAGACAGGGCACGCGTGGCAGAAAGTTTCGGCCAAATCGCGGCAGTGCCTGGGCTATATGTGGCCCGCAGGCAGAGGGTCACAGAGGATGACATGGGGACATCGGTAATTCTGTTCTGGACAGGAATCGCGGTTGCGCTGGGCTATCTGGCGCTGGCCAACCGGCCCGAAAGCTGGTGGCGCAGCCTGGTAAAAACCGTGCCGCTGGCCCTGTTCGCGCTGACCTCATGGGCAGCAGAGGCCCCGGCGTTTCTGACCCTGGCATTGCTGTTTTCAGCGGTGGGCGATCTGGCGCTATCGCGCGTCGGGCGTATGGCTTTTCTTTATGGACTTGCCAGTTTTGCCATCGCGCATCTGATGTTTATCATGTTGTTTCAGTCACTTGGCGCGGCGCAGCTGTGGGAGGCGTTTGCCCTTGCGCCCGCCCCTGCGCTTATCGTGATGCTGATCGCGCTCTCGTCAGAGCTTTGGTTGGCGCCTTATACCGGTGCGCTGCGAACACCGGTGCGCATCTATGTCGCGCTGATCACCCTTATGGGCCTGGCTGCTTTGGCGCTGCCCGGCGGCTACGCAGTCGTGGCCATCGGGGCCGGGCTGTTCATCCTCAGCGACCTGATCCTGGCGATCCGTCTGTTCCGTCTGCCAGAGGGCGATGCGCGCACCGCACCCGCAGGCTGGGCGCTTTGGCTGTTTTATGTGGCCGGTCAGGCGCTGATCCTTCACACAATCGCCACGCTCTGACCCCTTCCAAATCGTCGCATTACCGATTACCTGCGATGAGCAGGCGATAAAGACGGGGTCTCATGGCATTTTTCGGAAAATTGAAAGAGCGGCTGTTCCGGTCGTCGTCCAGGATCGAGCAGGGGCTTGATGCGATCGTCGGAGACGGCGGCGAGGATGACCCCGTAACGCCAGGCCCCGAAATCCCGGCAGCAGTCCCGGATCCGGCCCCGGAACCAGAACCCACGCCAATTCCGGAGCCTGCACCAGAACCGGCCCCCGAGCCGACGCCCGCCCCGACCACCACCCCGGCAGATATTCCGCCCGGCCCGGTCGAGGTGCCCGCGCCCACCCCGACAGAGACCCCGGTTCAGCCCGATCCAACGCCCGCACTGCCCCCGGTCGAAATCCCCAACGATCCGACCCCGCAGGCCCGTCCGGGCCTGATTGGACGTCTGCTGGGCCGAGGCGAGGCGCACACCGTCACCCGCCGTGTGCTTGACGACGATATGCTCGAAAGCCTCGAAGAGCTGCTGATCACGACCGACATGGGGGTCGACACGGCCCTGCGCATCACTGCGAATATGGCCGATGGTCGCTACGGCAAGAAACTCAGCACGGATGAGATCAAGACGCTTCTGGCCAATGAAATTACCCGGATCATGGACCCGGTCGCCAAACCGCTGCCGATCTACGCCAAAACCCCACAGGTGGTGCTGGTCGTGGGGGTCAACGGCTCTGGCAAGACCACCACCATTGGCAAACTGGCCAGCCAGTTCCGGGCTGCGGGGAAAAATGTGGTGATCGCCGCAGGCGACACATTCCGCGCCGCTGCTGTGGAACAATTGCAAGTCTGGGGCGACCGCGCCGGGGTGCCGGTGATGACCGCGCCCGAAGGCTCTGACCCCGCCAGCCTGGCCTTTGACGCCATGACCAAGGCCGAGGCGGATGGCGCTGATCTGTTGATGATCGACACGGCGGGTCGGCTGCAAAACCGCGCCGATCTGATGGAGGAACTGGCCAAAATCGTCCGGGTGATCCGCAAGAAAGACCCAACTGCGCCGCATAACACCCTGCTGGTGCTGGACGCGACGACGGGCCAGAACGCGCTGTCCCAGGTCGAAACCTTCCAGAAACTCGCCGATGTCAGCGGGCTGATCATGACGAAGCTTGACGGCACCGCCAAGGGCGGCGTGCTGGTGGCGCTGGCCGATAAATTCGCATTGCCGATCCACGCCATCGGAGTGGGTGAACAAATCGATGACCTCGCCCCCTTTGATCCCAAAGATTTCGCCCGTGCCCTGACTGGGTTGGACTCTTGATCCTTCTTCTCTTCAAAAATACCTCGGGGAGCGCGAGGGGTGGAACCCCTCGCACCCGTCGGATTGCGCCAGCGATCCGAACCGCATGAGCGACTGGCTTATCTCATTAGAGGGCACAGAGTCGGGCCACACGCTGGCCCTGATCCTGGCCATCACGGCCGCCGTCCTGCACGCGGTGTTCGGCGCGTTGCAAAAGGGTCGCCACGATCCCTGGCTTAGCCGGGGTGCGATAGATTTCAGCTATTTGGTCATGGCAGCCCCTTTTGCACTGTTCGTTGTGCCGTTTCCCGAACCGCATATGTGGCCGATCTTTGCGGGCGCTTTCGTAATCCACGTCGGATATAAACTCGCCCAGGCCAACGCCTATACCAAGGGTGCCTATACCGTGGTCTACCCGGTGGTGCGCGGCACCGGCCCGCTGTTTACCGTTATCGGCGCCTATTGGATTTTCTCTGAAACCTTCACCATGACCCAATGGATGGGGGTTGCGGTGCTGTTGGCCGGTATTTTCGGGCTGGCCGCCTATAACCTGATCTTTCTGACCACCGACCGCGATACGCTGCTGATCGCGCTGATGCTGGCCTTTCTGACCGGTGGTTTCGTGGCCGCCTATACGACGTTTGATGCCTATGGCATCCGTGCCACCGCCGATCCGTTCACCTTTCTGGCGTGGTTTTTCTTTATCGACGGAATTGCCATGCCGCCCATCGCCATCGCCCGCTGGCGCAAAATGCGCGACCGCCCCGCGCTTGGTCCGCTGATGGCGCGCGGTGTCATTGGCGGGCTGGTGGCATTCGCCAGTTTTGGGGCCATCATGCTGGCCACACGGCTGGATAAGGTTGGCGAGGCGGCTGTGCTGCGCGAAACATCAACTGTTTTCGCCGCCGCCATCGGTTGGATATTCCTCAAAGAAACAGTTGGCCCACGGCGGCTGTTCCTTATGTTTCTGATTGCGCTTGGCGCGGTCATCGTTGAATTTGGAAGTTGAAGGAGCGCCGGTCATGGCCGAAAAGAAAATCTCGCAAGGCACCAAACTGGCGCTCGACATGGGGCCGATCCTGGCATTTTTTGTCGGCTACATTCTGCTGCGCGACAAGGTATTCACCATCGCGGGCACGGAATATTCGGGCTTTATCATTGTCACTGCCTGTTTCATCCCGCTGCTGGCGTTCACCACCTTTCTGCTTTGGCGGCTGACCGGCAAGGTCAGCAAAATGCAGCTGATGACACTGGTGTTGGTGGTGGTGTTCGGCGGGCTGTCGGTCTGGCTGAACGACGAGCGGTTCTTTAAAATGAAACCGACGATGATCTACACGCTGTTCGCCGCCATCCTGGGCTTTGGCCTGCTGCGCGGGAAATCCTATCTGCAGGCGGTGATGGACGAGGTTCTGCCAATGACGGCAGAGGGCTGGATGATCCTGACCAAACGCGTGGCGCTGTTCTTTGTCGTTCTGGCGGTGCTGAACGAACTTATCTGGCGCAATTTCTCGACCGATATGTGGGTGAACTTCAAAACCTTCGGCCTGACGATTGGCGTGTTTGCGTTTTTCATGTCGCAATCGCGGCTGTTTCAGACCTATGGGACCGAGCCGAAAGACCCAGAGGCCTAAGCGGCCAGCCGCCGTGTGATCATGTCAGAAAACGCCTGCGTAATCATCAGGTCAAACGGCATCTTGTAGGGAAAATTCTTTGCGTGATCAAAAGAGTGCCGCATCGCCGCGTTCATTTCATAAATCAGCACGCCGTCCGGACCAACGTTGAAATCAATGCCGAAAAACTCTAGCCCGACCTCGTCAATCAACGCCTCAAGCCGGTCGGCATTGTCCGCGCCGACGTAAGACCGCCAATCCAGCAGGAACCGTTTTTCTTCGTCCATCAGCGCATTGTTGTCGCGCATCATGTCCTTTCGATTACCGCCATGCACGTTCCAGGTCTGGTCGATATGGCAGACCGTCGGGTAAAGCGTGCCATCAATGTTGAACAGCCGCAACTTGCGGAAATAGTCGCCCTGCCACAGCAGTTCGATATAGCGGATCAGGTAATGCGGGCCTGACAACGCGGTATCACCGACATAGGCCTCGATATCTGCGCGGGTGCGGATCAGCGCGGTTGTGCGCGCCGTGTGGGTGCCGGTGGCGCGCAGGATAACCGGGCCACCGTCCAGCCCCAACCGGCTAATCGTGGCAGCAACCATATCCGCGTCAGCCTTGTCGAACGTCACCCGATGGGTTTGGGGAAACTGAACGCCCGGCCTATCCTTCAGCCGTTGGTAATTCGCATCACGGGTTGTTTTCAGCACCTTGCCCGGATGATTGATCACCGGTGTGCCGGGATGGTGCGCCAAATAGGTTTGTAACGCGATCAGCGATTCGGATTCGACATCGGGGTCGGCGATTTTGTTCAGCATCAGATTGAAATCGGGCAGGGCG
>Ga0316206_1001529_pt1 | contig 19753 bp, 23 predicted proteins | sample 6monthpyrite_MG_FD_204942 | JGI IMG/M metagenome (GOLD analysis project Ga0316206, IMG submission 204942) | Microbial mat bacterial communities from mineral coupon in-situ incubated in ocean water Damariscotta River, Maine, United States -... | ecosystem: Environmental > Aquatic > Marine >... | reverse complement strand
GGTTACGCGCGGTTCTCGATGATCGCCCACTTGGAGCGGATTGGTTCGTATTTAGTCGGGAAGACCTCGTGGCCCCGGCGTTCGATCGCTTCGATCAAGCGGCTGTTGAGCTCGCCGGTGTTGACGCAGTACTCGGTGAACGCGGCGGCCATTTCGTTTGCGGCGTTTCGATTGCTCCCGCGCGTCACAAGGCGTTCGAGTTCGTTGGCCTTCTTGCCCATCGCCATGTTGAGCTCCATGTACTTGGCCCCGGCCGCGTTGAGCAGGTCGGCGATCTGGCGTTGGAGAGAGGCGAGCTCGCGGATGTCGTCGTTGATCGGGCTTCGTGGCGTGGCTTGGTCGAGTTGGGTGACGATGTAGCTCGTGCCGTAGGATTGGCATGCGACGCTTTCGCCGTCGTCGTCGCAGATCAGCTCGTCCATCTCGCGTTGGCCGCATTTGGGGCAGGCAAAGCATGGCGGGACAAGTTCGGCGTTCTCGCTGGTCGGGGTGTGGTCGTTGGTCGTCATGGTGGCTCTCCTTGTTCAGTGGTTGATGGCGTGGTTGGTCGGGCTGCTCGGAGCGGGCTGGCCTGTGGTTTCTTTGCAGGCGTGCGCGCGTCCTTGGCGGTAGCCCGTGTGCAGGCCTTCGTGGTATGCGGCTTCAAACACGGCTTCGACAAGTTGGCGGATTCCCCACACGCTGGTCTCGAAGAAGTCATCACCAGAGTTGGTCGTATCAAGCGAGTCGCGGAACATGGCCTTGCGGGCGGTTTCAATGGCTTTGTCCATCGCGTGTTCTTTGGCGATCTCGTCAAGGCTGTTTGTGGGGTTGGTCGTCATCGTTCGGTTCTCCGTTTCGTGTTCCGTGGCAGGCGTGCATTCGCCTCCCGTGTGACACATGAAGCCATGAAAACGGATGGAATGGAAGGCCATTGGGCCTTTATTTGCAGATGTTTTCGAGATTCTGGCAGACTCTGGGCGACATGTGGGCAAGTGATGCGAGGAGTCCTGGCATGACTCCCGAACACGCGCCTAGTTCCGATGGGACGCCCCGGTTGGACCCCGCCGCGATGACGGTCGAGGATGCCGCCAAACTGCTCACCAAGGCGGGCGGTGTGCGTATTTCTGAAGCGCAGATCCGCAAGGACATCGAAGCCAACTCACCGACGAACGCCGACGGGACGGTCAACATCGTGCACTACGCCGCGTGGTTGGTACGGGAGCTGGCGACGGGAGGGGCGACCATTGGCGATTGATCCGCGTCAACTCAGGCCCAGCGAGTTGTGTCAGTTGCTCAACTCGACGCCGATCGGTGAAGTCATCGGCGAGCGGCAGCTGCGTCGGCATCGCACGCGAGCCGGGATGCGTATCGCGGCGAGCAACGATCCGCAGCGGGTGGATTTGCTGCGCTATGTCGCGTGGCTGGTCGAGCAGCGTCATAAGCCCAAGCCGGAAGCCGAAGGGCTGACCGGATACGACGCGCAGCGTGAGCGGGCGTTGGCACGGAGCAAGGCCCAGTCGTTGTCCGGACGCGACATCGGCGAACTGCCCGAAGCTACTGACCCCGATCGCAAGGCGCGGGCGGAGACGGACTTCCGGTTCTTCTGCGAGACCTACTTCGAGCAAACTTTCACGATGGCATGGTCGGACGACCATCTCAAGGTCATCGCCAAGATCGAGCAGGCCGTGCTTGAGGGCGGGTTGTTTGCGATGGCCATGCCTCGCGGGTCGGGCAAGACGACGCTGTGCGAGATCGCGTGCCTGTGGGCGATCCTGATCGGGGCGAGGGGGTTTGTCGCCTTGATCGGAGCGGACGAGGATCACGCGGCCAACATGCTCGATTCGATCAAGGCCGAACTCGAGAACAACGACTTGCTACTTGAGGATTTCCCCGAAGCGGTCTATCCGATCCAGCAACTCGAAGGCATCCACCAACGGGCCAGCGGGCAGTTGTATCAGGGCACGCAGACGCATATCGGTTGGACAGCCAAGGAAATCGTGCTGCCAACAATGCCTGGATCGAAGGCATCGGGTGCGATCATCCGCGTGGCCGGGATCACTGGGCGTATTCGTGGGATGAAGCACAAACGACCCGACGGACAATCGGTTCGTCCATCGTTGGTATTGATCGACGATCCGCAAACGGATGAGTCAGCGCGTTCGCCATCACAATGCGCGACGCGCGAGCGGATTCTTGCCGGGGCTATTCTTGGTCTTGGCGGGCCGGGCAAGAAGATCGCGGGGTTGATGACGATCACGGTTGTGCGTCCCGATGACATGGCCGACCGGTTGCTCGATCGTGATGTGCATCCACAATGGCAGGGCGAGCGGACGAAGATGATGTATTCGTTCCCAACGGATGAAGCCTTGTGGGCGAAGTATGCGGAGATTCGGGCAGACGGGCTGCGGAATGACGCGGGGATCAAGGCCGCGACGGAGTTCTATCGCAAGCACCGCGAACAGATGGACGAAGGCGCGATCATTGCTTGGCCCGAACGGTTCAACCACGACGAATTGTCGGCCATCCAGCACGCGATGAACCTGAAATACCAGAACGAAGCCGCGTTCTGGGCGGAGTATCAGAACGAGCCGCTCCCCGAGAACGAACCCGATGATGAGTTGCTCACCGCCGAGCAGATCGCGGCGAAAGCCAGCGGCATGAATCGCGGATCTATCCCGATCGGCTGCTCGCACCTGACCATGTTCATTGATGTGCAGGGCAAGGCGCTGTACTGGTTGATCGCGGCATGGGCGGACGATTTTACAGGGCACATCATCGACTACGGCACCGAGCCCGACCAGAAGCAGGCGTACTTTACCCTACGCAAGATGCGGCGGACGCTCCTGACGGCTGCCCCACGAGCCGGGCAAGAAGGCGCGATCTACGCCGGGCTCGAACGGTTGACCGAAATCATGCTCGCCAAGGAATGGCGACGCGACGATGGGGCGATGGTACGGATTGACCGTTGTCTGATCGATGCCAACTGGGGCGCATCGACCGATGTGGTGTATCAGTTCTGCCGCCAGAGCCCGTTCGCCAATGTACTTTTGCCTTCGCACGGACGGTATGTCGGCGCGAGCAGCATCCCGTTCAGCGAATACAAACGCAAGCGGGGTGATCGCGTCGGGCACAACTGGCGGGTTCCCAATGTGACGGGCAAGCGAGCCGTTCGCCATGTGGTCTTCGATACGAACTACTGGAAGTCGTTCGTTCAATCGCGGCTCGCGGTCCCTATGGGTGATCCCGGATCCCTGGCGTTGTTCGGTCGAAAGCCGGAATCACATCGACTCCTCGCCGAGCATCTAACGGCGGAGTACCGCGTCAAGACCGAAGGTCGAGGCCGAAAGGTGGACGAGTGGAAACTCCGACAGCCCGGCCTCGACAACCACTGGCTCGACTGCGTGGTCGGGGCGGCGGTGGCCGCATCAATGCAAGGGGCGATGCTCTTCGGAACTGACCGGAAGGTTGCGGTGAAGCCACGGCTTCGCTTATCTGAGCTTCGAGGGCGTACACGATGAAATCAAAGGCAGATGAGCGAGGTATTTGCTGTCCGAAATGCGGATGCCAACATTGGCGAGTGCTTTATACGAGGAGTGCCGTTGGGGGTCGATTGCTACGCAGGCGAGAGTGTCGCCATTGTGGCCGCCGAATCACGACATATGAGAGTTCAACGGCCAAGAACTGATGCATGTTCTATATGCGTAACGATCTGCTCAAACACCAAGCGGCATCGGCGAAGATCATCGTTGAGCGGGTAATCAACTTGTAGCCACCGTTGGGATTGGTTTGGAGTTGACCCATGCCGAATGACCTCGAACAGAACATCAAAGACAACGCTGCTGGCCCCAAGCGGGCGCAGGGTGATGCGGGGAGTGTTGAACAGCACTCACTCAAGGATCAGATCGAAGCGGATCGGTATCTCTCAAGTAAAGAAGTCGCATCGAACCCTGCGAAAGCCGTCCGGTTCACTCGGCTGGTGCCTCCCGGCGCGGGGGGCTGCTAATGCGCTGGGTGTTTGGCAACAAAGCGACAAAGCAATCGACGGGCTCACCAACGCCCGCGACCAAAGGCGGTGTGATCCGGCGGATGATCCGGGCGGGGTTTGACTCCGCTGCGACCAACGACGGCAATCGTCGCCATTGGATGCACGCTGATGGGTTGAGCGCCGACGCTGCGGCTTCGCCCGAGGTGCGACGCATCCTGCGGAACCGTGCTCGCTACGAAACGGCCAACAATGCCTACGCCAAGGGCATCGTGCTCACGCTCGCAAATGATGTCATTGGCACCGGGCCTCGGCTGCAGATGCTCACCGATGACGAGATCGGCAACGCTCGGCTCGAACAGGCGTTCGCCGCGTGGAGTAAGGAGATCGGGCTGCCCGAGAAACTCCGCACGATGCGGATGGCCCGCGCGACCGACGGCGAAATGTTCGTCGTCCTCACCAGCAATCCAAACCTTCGATCACCGATCAAGCTCGACCTTCGGCTCATCGAAGCGGATCAGGTGACCACGCCCGATCTCTCGATCCTTGATGATGGCGCGGTCGATGGGATCGTGTTCGATTCATTTGGCAACCCGGTCGAGTACCACATGCTCAAGGGACATCCGGGCGATGCACGCACCGGGTTCCTCGGGATGGAGTATGACCGTGTACCCGCCGAATCGGTGATTCACTACTTCCGAGCTGATCGTGCCGGGCAGAGCCGGGGGATTCCGGACATCACGCCTGCGTTGCCACTATTTGCTCAGCTGCGTCGGTTCACGCTGGCGGTGCTTGGTGCTGCCGAGACGGCTGCGGACTTTGCGGGCATCCTCTACACCGACACGCCCGCCAACGGCGAGGCCGAAGCCGTCGAACCGATGGATGCGATCGAGCTCGAAGCCCGCTCGCTGCTCACCATGCCCGGCGGCTGGAAGATGTCGCAGCTTCATGCAGAGCAGCCAGCAACCACATACGCCGAGTTCAAACGCGAGATACTGACCGAGATCGCACGCTGCCTGAACATGCCGTTCAACATCGCGGCGGGAAACAGCAGCGGGTACAACTACGCTTCGGGCCGACTCGACCACCAGACTTATTTCAAGAGCATCCGTGTCGAACAAGATCACTTTGCATGCTTTGTGCTCGATCGGATTCTCTCCGCTTGGCTCGATGAGGCCGTGCTCGTTTCTGACCTGATGCCGGTGCGTCTGCGAACACAGATCGCATCGGGAACCGCCGCCCCCCACCAATGGTTCTGGGACGGCACCGAGCATGTTGATCCGGCCAAGGAAGCCAACGCGCAGGCGACCCGGTTGTCCTCGCACACCACGACGCTGGCCAACGAATACGCCCGGCAGGGACGCGATTGGGAAACCGAGCTCCGTCAGCGAGCCAAAGAGATCGCGTTGATGCAGGAACTCGGGCTCAGTGAGACCCAGGCATCGCCGCTCACGCCCACTAGCAAGGAGACCGCCCATGCCGCCTGATCGTCAACTGATTCTGTCTGCACCCGTTGAGAACTGGGTCGAGGCGTCTTCCTCCGGTGATGACAACACACAAACCCTGCGTCGATTCTCGATGGTTGCCTACACCGGCGGGCCGATGAGCCTCAACGGCTGGGCACACCCGGTGGTGGTTGATCTCTCAGGAATGGAAATCGCGGGCGGGCAGATCAAGAGCCGACCGATTCTCAAAGATCACAACCGATCGTTGATTGTTGGGCACACCGAATCCATCCGCATCGAGGGCAATCAGTTGCTCGTGGCGGGTGTGATCTCGGGGGCCGGGGCGGTCGCCCAAGAGATCGTCGAGAGCAGCCGAAACGGGTTCCCCTGGCAGGCGTCGCTTGGCGCGGTGTCTGGTCAAATGGAGTTCGTACCCAAGGGCAAGAAAGCGATGGCCAACGGACGCGAGTTCGCCGGACCGGTTCATATCGCACGCAAATCAATGCTCGGCGAGGTCAGCTTCGTCGCACTGGGCGCAGATGACAACACGAGCGCGAGCGTCGCCGCTGCTCGCTCAAATCAATCCGACACACACATCGTCAAGGAGGACGACATGACATTCATCCAATGGCTCGAGGCAAAGGGATTCGACCACGACTCGCTGACCGAAACTCAGACAACCAATCTTCAGGCGATGTTCAAAGCAGAACTCGAAGCCGAGCAGGCCCAGCCGTCGGGCAAGGATGCCAAAGGCGCTGATGGCCAAGGTGGTGCGGGTGGTGACACGGAAGTCATCGCCCGCATCCGAGCCGAGACAGCCGCCGAGACCACACGGATCTCGGCTGTCCGACGCATCTGTGCTGGAAAGCATGACGAGATCGAAGCGAGTGCCATCGCCGACGGGTGGGATACCAACCACACCGAACTCGAAGTCCTCCGCGCCCAACGACCAACCCTGACCCGTGGTGGCATACGCAAAGATGCGGATCATGCCCATTCCAACCAAGCCCTCGAAGCGGCCATGTGCCTGTCGGCGGGCTTGTCCGAATCGCAGGTCGGCAAGTGGTACGACGAGAAGACCATGAACGCCGCCCTCGCCCGCGATCTGCAAGGGGCCGGGCTGCACACGCTGATCTATGAGACGATTCATGCATCGGGCGATCATGTCCGGCCCGGTCGCATCGACAACGAAATCATCCGCGCCGCCTTCGCCGCCAACGGGCGCTTGCTCCAGGCATCAAGCTCCGCGTTCAGCACGATCTCACTCTCGGGCATCTTGTCGAATGTCGCCAACAAGACCATGCTCGCGGCCTACAACGCCGTCGAAAGTGTGGTCGATCAGTTCGCCGCCGAGACGGATGTGAATGACTTCAAGGAAGTCACCCGCTACCGCCTCACCGGCAACGGCGTCTTCGAGAAGGTCGGCCCCGACGGCGAACTCAAGCACGCTGGCTTGAGCGAACAGGCCTACAAAAACAAGGTCGAAACCTTCGGCCGAATGATCTCGCTCACTCGCCAGATGATGATCAACGACGATCTGGGCGCGTTCCTCCAGATCCCACGATTGATCGGGCGGATGTCGGCGCTCAAGCGCGAAGAAGCCGTCTTCGAGCTGCTGCTGTCCAACCCATCGAACTTCTTCGATGCAACCAACAAGAACCTGCTCATTGGCGCGGACACTGGATTGTCGATTGACGCATTGACTAAGGCCGAGCAGGTGTTCCTTGACCAGACCGATTCGGAAGGCAAGCCCGTGTTGCTCTCGCCATCGGTGCTGCTGGTGCCTTCGTCGCTCAAGGTCTCGGCTCAGGTCTTGATGACCGAGACACGCGTCAACGAAACCACCGACACCAACAAACCAAAGCCCGCGGTCAACCCGCACGCGGGCAAGTGGAAGCCGGTCGCCTCGCCGTACCTCAACGCACAGGGCATCACCGGCGGCAGCGCCAAGGCGTGGTATCTGCTGGCCAACCCGGCGGATGTCGCGGCCATCGAGATCGCGTATCTGCGAGGCAAGCGCACGCCGACCATCGAATCCGGCGAGACCGATTTCAACACGCTGGGCATGCAGTGGCGTGGCTACTTCGACTTCGGCGTAGCGATGCAGGACCACCGCGCAGCCGTCAAGAGCAAGGGCGAGGCGTAGGCCATGAACCAGAGCAGTTTCGACAATGACCCAACTACCCCACGAAAACACGATCAACAGCTACGAGCTGATCGATGAGGAGAACCCACCCATGACCGCAACCTACATCCACGAAGGCAACTCGATCGACTACACCCCAGCGGCGGATGTCGCTGCGGGCGAGGTCGTCGTCCAAGGCGAACTCGTCGGCGTCGCCAAGATCGACATTAAGGCGAACGCGCTCGGAGCGCTCGCTGTGACTGGCGTCTTCGACTTCCCCAAGGCCACCGGCGCGAGCACCGCCATCGGCGAAGGGCTCGATGTCTACTGGGACGACGCCGCCAAGCAAGCGACAACCGACAGCAACTCCGGCGCGAACAAACGCATCGGCCGAACCATCGCCCCGGCGACCGATGACGACACCGTTGTCCGCGTTCGGATGAGCCAGTAGGAGAATCCGATGGCGGACATGCTCGAACAAGGCGCAAGCTGGCTTGATGACCAGCGACACCAGCACATGACGCGATCGGTGTCATACGCGCGTGGTTCATCGACGATCGAAGTGCAAGCGACGATCGGCCGAACCGAGTTCGAGCAGGCGGACGAGTATGGCATCGTGCACAAGGTTGAGAGCCGGGATTATGTGATCCGTACGGCTGACCTCGTACTCGACGGGCAACCAACGCTGCCCAAACAGGGCGATCAAATCCGTGAGAACGATGGCGAGACCACCTTCGTCTACGAAGTCCTCTCACCCGGTGATACGCCGGTGTTTCGCTACAGCGATCCGTACAGAAAATCCCTCCGCATCCATACCAAGCATATCGCCACGGAAGCAAACCCATGAGCCAGATCATCGCCCAACACCAAGTACCGAACGGCAAAGCACGCTGGGCCGGGATCGGATTGACCGCACTCATCGGCGTCCTCGCACTCACCGTCCAATGGGGTGTCGTCACCACCAAACTCGATCAGGTCGGGCAGCAGATCAACAGCCTGACCGTCGAGATCCGGAGTCTGCGTGGCGATCTGGTTTCGATCGAACGACGGGTGTCGTATCTCGAAGGCCGATTCAACGGGCGCTCACACGCCCAGACAGGAGACACGCCATGAGTGTGCTTCTCTTGATCACCGACGCCGTTGTCGAATCACTCAATGCTGCAAGCCTTAGTCAGGAACTCACCGCCGAGCGTCATTACCAACCCGTGTTCGATCTACCCGAGATGGCCGACTTGCATGTGTCGGTCGTTCCCAAGGGGATCGAAGTCCTGGCATCGAGCCGGAACCAGAATCAGCACGACTACGCGATCGACATCGGTATCCAACAGAAGGTGGCTGATGATGCAGAAGCCGACACGCTCATGGCGTTGGCTGAGGAGATCGCGGATCACTTCAGGCTCAGTCGCGTGCAGATCGAAGGCACCGGCAGTATCCCGGTGCTCAAGGTGGGCACCGAACCAGTCTTCGCACCCGAGCACCTCACCGAGAAGCGAGTATTCACCAGCATCATCACTCTTACTTTCCGGGTGCTTAGATGAATGCAGCGATTGGATTCCAAGTGAAGACCCGTTCGGAAATCCCCAAGGTGCTCCGCAAAGCCCGCCGGGCGAATATCGAGAACCTCGGGCACGCAGGCGGGACGATTCGGCTCACCGCCAAACGCAGCATCCGCAAGAGTGCCAACCCCGCCGAGCCGGGCAAGCCGCCCAAGACTCGGCGGGGCAAGCTTCGATCGTCAATCCGCTTCGCGGTTGAGCGCAACCGTCAACGCGTCATCATCGGCCCGGATCATCGGTTCGTTGGCCAATCCGCACGAGCCCACGAGTTCGGTGGACGCTACCGGAAACAACGATACCCGAAGCGCCCGTTCATGGGACCGGCGCTGACCAAGACCAAAGACCGCCTGCCCAAACACTGGGCCGGAACGATCAGATAGGAGATAATCATGGCCATCAAACTCGGCATGGACGCCGTGCTCAACTTCAAGTCCGGAGGCGTCGGCGGCGCGGGCTCATGGACCGAACTCGCCAATGTCAAGGATGTGACGCTCTCGCTCGAAACCGGCGAGGCCGACATCACGACGCGTGCCAACGCGGGTTGGCGGGCGACCGTCGGCACGCTCAAGGAAGCGAGCGTCGAGTTCGAGATGGTGTGGGACACAGCCGACACCGGGTTCACCGCGATCAAGGACGCCTTCTTCAACAACGCCGTGATCGGCTTGCAGGTGCTCGACGGCCCCGCGGGCGAAGGGCTCGAAGCCGACTTCTCGATCACGAACTTCAGCCGAAGCGAGCAGCTCGAAGAAGCGTTAACTGTGTCCGTCACCGCCAAGGTCACCTACGACGGCACCGCGCCGGCATGGATTTGATTGACTGGATCTGATGGGAGATATGAACAATGAAAACTTTTCAAGACAACGCTGGGCGCACCTGGACCGTGAGCATCACCATCGACGCGATCAAGCGTGTGCGTGGCTTACTCGATGTGGATCTGCTCGAAGTCGTCGGCGGCAAGCTCATCGACCGGCTCATCACCGACCCGGTGCTGCTGTGCGACATTGTCTATGCCGTATGCAAACCTGAGGCCGACGCGCAGGGTGTCAGCGATGAAGACTTCGGCAAAGCGATGGCGGGCGACGCGATCGAACACGCGACCACGGCCCTGCTCGAAGAACTCGTGTCTTTTTCCCCGAGCCCAAGGGACCGGGCGAACCTGAAACGAGTCCTCGAAACGACCCATCGGGTGATGGACAAGGCGAGGGATCTGGTCGAGCAGAAGATCAAGAGCGGCGAACTGGATCGGATCGCGGAGAAGGCACTTCAAGATCATGCTGGCGAATCATCTGGAAACTCGCCGGTGTCGTCGGCGTCGATCCCGCCGCCCTGACGCTTCGTGAGCTGGCCGCGATGGCTGAGGGCAAGCAATGCGACGAATGGGCACGCACGAGTTCACTCATGGCCCTGATCGCTAATGCCAACCGTGATCCCAAGAAGCACCGAGCGTTCCGGCCGACTGACTTCGACCCGTTCAGCCAGACGCTCAAACCCAAGCAGAAGGTCGATGTGAGCATCCTCAAAGAGATCTTCATCGACGGCAACAAACCACCCAATCGTAAGGAGGCGCACCCATGCAACCCAGACATTACGCCTACATCTTCGCACTCATCATGATCACCCTCTCGCTGGGCGCATGCGCTGGGCTTGACCTCGGCGACATTGTCCGCGTCAAGACACCCAACCGCGTCCAGCAATCAACTGGATTGGCAGCGACGACATCGCTAAATGAAGCCGAAGCGGAGTACCGCGCGTGGTACGAAGACACCCAACGCACCGGCTCGCAATGGAAATCCAACATCGAACGCGCCAGCGAAATCCGAGGCATCTTCAGCCAGCTGACTTTGTCATCCCTCGACCAACTCGGCCCAACCGTCGCCGGCATCCCCATGCTCGGCCCAGCCCTCCCCGCCATGACCGGCCTCGTCGGCCTCTTCCTCGGCACGGGTCGCCTCCGCAAGGAGAAGGAATCCTCGTTCAACAAGGGGATGAAGGAAGGGCGAGTGGGCGATTCTAAATACAGAAACGAAGGAATCCAAACGACTATTCAATCGTGAGCATGGCGATGGAGATTCCGTCTTCGTCATTGCGAGGAACCCGGTACACACGCTGAATCGGCGGTTCGGCATCGATGGAATCGTAGCTCTCCCCATAGGAACGCTTGCCTGGTGTTGGTCGCTCTGGTTGGTACGCGATGATGAGGTATTTGTGATGGATAGGAGACGACTGATTCTTGTGAAGATCATGAATGTCCTTGCGGACTTCGCCTTCATTCTGCGCACCCGCCCTGCCTTTCCAATGCTTCCTCGTTCGCTCAAGATTCCATTGAGGCCGATGCATGAAGAATTTGATCTCTACCAGAACATTCATTTCAAAAACTTGAATCAGCAAGTCAAGTCGACCTTTGTCATCGGTAGTTTTATCTTTCCATTCAGTTTGGCACATCGCCTCTGGGCAGTGCTCATAGAACACCCGAAGAAAGAACGAGCGGAAGGTCGATTCGTCGATGTTCTCAAGCCCAACTACACCGGCGTGCTCCAATGTGAGCCTTTGTGTTTCAGCAAGCGCATTCTGAATCAACTCTTCAATCATGATGTAAGTATAGACGCTCGCAAAAACCACTTGGGGGTGTTCGTATGACTTCCGCACGCGGCATCCGAGCAGGGGCGGCCTACATCGAGCTCTACGCCAACGACAACAAGCTCGTGCGTGGGCTTAGCCGCGCCCAGAAACGACTCAAGGCGTTCGGTTCATCCGTCCAACGGATCGGCGCACGCCTGACCGGCATCGGTACTGGGCTGGCTGCGGGCTTTACGGTTTCGACGCGGGTGTTCGCGGGGTTCGACGACAAGATGCGTGCGGTGCGAGCCGTCACGGGTGCGACCGAAGCACAGTTCCAATCACTCCGCGAAGAAGCCAAACGCCTCGGGCGGACGACCTCGTTTACCGCCGGCCAAGTTGCCGAGGCGATGACAGAACTCGGGCGGGCCGGGTTCAAGCCCGAGGCGATTTTGGCGAACACCCAGGCCGTGTTGTCACTCGCCCGCGCGACGAGCACCGAACTCCCCCGAGCGACCGAGATCGCCGGGGCTGCCTTGCGTGGGTTTGCATTGCCCGTCAATCAGATGGCCCGCGTGACCGATGTGCTCACCGCGACCGCCAACGGCAGCGCCCAGACACTCGAGGACTTGTTCGAAGCGATGAAGCCCGTCGCCCCGATCGCCGCCGAGGCGGGCGCAAGCATCGAGGAGACCGCCGCCGCGATCGCGGTTTTGGCCAACAACGGCATCAAGGGTTCGCTCGCGGGCAATGCACTGGCCCGTGCGTACAAGAACCTGTCCAACGAATCGAAGCAGGCCGAGCTCCGAAAGTTTGGCGTTGAAGCCGTCGATGCACAGGGCAACCTTCGCCCGCTCGCTGATATCCTCAACGATCTGGCCAAGGCGACCAAGGGCCTCGGGTCAGCCCAACGGCTGTCCATCTTTGAGACCTTGTTCGGGCGTGGCCAAGCCGCTGCGTTGAAGCTGGCATCCTCGGCCGAGGCGTTCGATGAGCTCCAAGACAAGATCAAGAACTCCGCAGGGCTCGCGGTCAGGACAGCCGAGGAAATGGACGCGGGCATCGGTGGTTCATTTCGCAAGCTGCTCTCAGCCGTCGAAGGCATCGCGATTGCCATTGGTGAAGCCATCCAGAAACCAGTCCGCAGGGCGGCCGATGCGATCACAAAGATCGCTGGCTGGATCACCACACTCATCAACCAGAACCGCCAACTCGTCGTCACCATCCTCAAGCTGACCGCCGCCGTGATCGGCATCGGCATCGCTTTGGTCGTTGCTGGCGTGGCGATCGTCGCCATCGGAGCCGTATTCGGTTCGTTGGCCGCGATCATCACCGGCGTTGGGGCAGCGATCGGGATCATGGGAACGGTGCTTGCCGCGTTGCTCTCGCCGATCGGGCTGATCGCCGTCGCGGTGATCGGTATCGGTGCCGCCATCCTGACCTCCAGCGGTGCGGGCGGCGAAGCGTTGTCATGGCTCGGCGAGCAGTTCGGAAATCTCAAAGCCACCGTGACCAAGGTCGTCGGCGGCATGGCCGATGCGTTGGCCGCTGGTGATGTCGCACTTGCCGCCCAGATCCTCTGGCTCTCGATCAAACTTGCGTGGGATCAAGGCATCGCGGCGATCAACGCGGCATGGCTCGAAGCTAAACGGTTCTTTGTCTCCACCGCACAACAGATGTGGTTCGGCACGCTAGCAGCTGCCCAGATCGGCTTCCACGCGATCGAAGTCGCATGGATCGAAACCACGGTCTTCCTCTCCAAGACCTGGACAAACTTCATCGGAGGATTCAAGAAGATCTGGCAGACAGCGACCTCATTCGTCGCCAAGCGGATGCTCGAAATCCAAGGCTTGTTCGATTCTTCGCTCGATATCAACGCCGCCAAGCAGGGCATCGATGACCTACTCGAAGACCGGCTCAAGGAGATCGAATCACAAACCGAGCAAGCACTCGCCGAGCGTGAGCAGACGCGGCAACGCAAGCGGGATCAATCCTCGCAGCTCAACGATGCGACCCTCGCCGAGATCGGCCGACAGTTCGATGAGTCACAGAAGAAACTCGACGACCGCACCAACGCCAAGATCGAAGCGACCCAACAAGCCCTTGAAGAAGCCCGCAAGCAACTCGATGATGCCATCGCCGAGGCCGCCAAGAAACGCAGTGAAACCGATACTGGCGAATCGTCCACCGGCTCCATCGATGACCTCATCGCTCGCGTCCAAAGCCAACTCGCGGGACTCAGCGGCACACTCCGCCAATCCGGCGTCGTCACCCGAGGCACTTTCAATGCATTGGCTGTTCAGAGTCTTGCGGGTAGCGACCCAATCGCCGAACGCACGGCCAAGGCCAGTGAACAAACCGCCAAGAACACGAATCAACTCGTCACCGCCGCCCAGTCAGGAGGGTTGACCTTTGCGTAACAATAATGCCATCCCGCATTCTGGGCATACTTCATCAACAGTACCTGCGAGGTCATATCCGCATTTGAGGCACCTTCCGCGTCGTCTTCGGCGCGTTCGGCGAAGTGTTGGGTATCCAAAGACACCAACGCCCAGCGTGATGCCGCCGAGCGCAACGCTCCAAAATGGGATTGCCATCACTACAACGCCTCCCGTTGATCCACGATGCATGGTGAAATCCCACCGAATAGGTGATCCATCGAGCCCTCTATACCACGAACTCGTCCATAAGTCAGTTGGAGTAAACACTCCCGGTTCTGCGATCCAAAGCTTGAGTCGCCCGCTCCCAATCGCCCATGACCAATACGGTTCGTGTTGCTGGCCAAAACGCCAGGGATCGCCTCGGCTGAGAATCATCAGCGTAGTTGAGCCGACAATCGCCACTAGTGCAATGGCACCACATGTTCCTTTGATGATTGAAGATAAACGGGGCATGTGGTCAATCTTATCGCATTACATCGTGAGGGCTGCCTGATGCCCATCACTGTCACCGAAAAGTTTGAGAGCAGGCGTTCGACCACGGGCGACAACCCGTCGGCCGAGCTTGGCTACACGGTGCGTGGCACGGACGACGATCTCGCAGCGCGTTCAGCCGTCGAAGCTGCCAGCCCAACGACCTACGACAACCTGCCTCGTCAGGCGGTGGCCGTCGAACCCGTCGGGCCGGAACACTGGGACGCGACTGTGCGGTATGCGCCCAATCAGCAATCCACTCCGCCTCAAACCGGCGAGAGTGTCTTCAACTTCAACACCGGCGGGGGTTCCCAGCACATCACCCAATCTAAACAAACCATCGGCACCTACGCCGCCCCGGGCACGACCGCGCCAAACTTCCAAGGCGGGATCGGCGTCACGGCCGACAGCGTCAACGGAGTGGACATCACCGTGCCCGTCTACCAGTTCTCCGAAACGCACTACCTCCCGGCAGCAACCGTCAGCGAGGCGTACAAGGCGCTGCTCTTCGAGCTCACCGGCAAGGTCAACAGCGCCGGGTTCAAGGGGTTCGCTGCGGGCGAGGTCTTGTTCCTTGGCGCATCGGGATCACGCCGGGGCACCGATCCACAAGACGACTGGGAGATCAGTTTCCGATTTGCGGTCAGCCCGAATGTGACTGGGCTTGCCGTTGGCCCGATCGTCGGCATCAACAAGCAGGGCTGGGAATACCTCTGGGTCCGCTACGCCGACGCCGAGGACACGGCCGCCAACGCGATCGTCAAGCGACCCATTGCCGCGTATATCGAGCGGGTTTACGACACTGGCAACATGGGAGCGATGGGCATATGACCGGCAACCCGCTCCATAAAGTCCGCACGGGTGACCCGCTCAAGATACCCGCGGGTGCATACAACGCGTTCGTGGACACGGCGATTGCACATCAATCCCGCGAACGCAACACCATCGCCGATGCGCACCGCGAACTCAATCAACGCGGCGTTGTGCTCGTCCGCAATAACTCGGGCATCGAGTTGCCCGCGCACCACGCACTGACGATCACCGGCGTGCTCATCGAACCCGACACCAACGACGACGAACGCACCTTCCAATCACGCACGCCCTTGAAGGGCAATGTTGCTGATTTGGGATCGCCGCCGTTGTCGTTCGTGGTGGCCCAGCAAACGATCCAGCCGGGCAAGCTCGGGCTGTGCGTCATCAGCGGCACCACCCCGGCCCGCGTCCATGTGCTCAACTCCAGCGATGAAACCTGCGAACTCCGCGCGGGCGAGACGGCGCTTGTGTCGAGCCCGATCGGTGGAGCACCGATCCTCTGGAAAGAACAGGGCACAGGCGAGCGCTGGGCGGTGATCGAACTCGGGCGGCCGTCGCTGGGCCGCATCACCGCGATCCTTGGCCCGTCGCAACCCATCCCCACCGAAGCCAACCGCTGGCGATACCATTGGACGCAAGCCCAGATCGACGGCGACCCAGGCAGCGAAACCTACCTCCGCTATGTCCCAGTCTTCGGCGGGATCGGCTCAGGCAACGACCCATCACGCATGGCCATCAATCGCTTCGAGGCCCATCACTGCAACGACTCGGTGCCCGGCACCGGCTTCGAAGGCTTGCTCGGCGTCGGTCCGGTGTGCGACCTGCCCGGCGTGCTGCACAACTGCCCGCCCGCGCGTTCGCTCGAACCCCGCATCGCATCGGTGCCAGAAGGCGTCGCCGTGCAACTCACCTGCGAGCGTGATTCGCTGGGCAACCCGGTGTGGATCTTCGAAGCGATGAGCTGCATCGAGATCGCCGACCCCGCCGACGGCGATCGCAAGTTCAATCTGCTGGCCAACGGAGGTGCGGGATGACAATCGCCCTCAATACAAAGAGGAATCACGAACGAAGCAAATATGTCGAGCTGGCATCACGACACGGCTCGTCCTACGGCTCAAGCAATCACGGCAAACACGCTGTCCCCATCATCCAACGCTGGAAACCACGACTGGTCGTCGACTTCGGATGCGGCCGAAATAACTTTATCCACCACCTCCGCACCCTCGGTATCGACGGCCTCGGCATCGACTTCGCCTTCCCCGAAGCGGACCTCGCCAAACCCATGCACGCAACCGGACTGCTCGATAGCGTCGCCGATGTCGTGACGAGTTTCGATGCGATGGAGCACCTGCTCATCGACGATGTTCATCCAGTGCTCAACGAGATGCAACGCGTGGCAAGACCCAACGCATGGTTCTGCTTCTCGATCTCCACGCGCCCAAGCCGAATCACCGTGCAAGGCGAGAATCTGCACCCGACCGTCCGCCCCAAGCACTGGTGGATCGACCAGATCAGCCGCGTCGGCGTCGTTGACCATCAAAGCAACCAGTACATCACCGGGAGGTTCACATGATCAACCGCCCAAACCAATCCGACATCATCGCCCTCCAGCACGGGCTCAAGAACCGAGCACCCGCACGCAACGGGCTTCGCCTCTACACCGCTGACTTCGATTCGATCTCGATGGCCAACTTCTACCGCGGGCGTTCCGCGTTCCTCATGTTGTCGGGCCCATCACTGAATCAACTCGATCTGTCACTCCTCAACCAACGCGGCATCATCACCATGGGCGTCAACAACGCCTGGACAATCCACCGCCCAAACCTCTGGACCTGCGTCGATGACCCCGGCCGATTCATCGACACCGGCTGGAAAGATCCCGGCATCACCAAGCTCGTCCCCATGTGCCACCGCGTCCGCAAGCTCCGCATCCAGAACTCCGACGGCTCGATGCAACCGAGCGCCTTTCATGTCAGCCAGATGCCCAGCGTGCTGTTCTATCGCCGGAGCAACCACTTCGATCATGAGCGGTTCCTCACCAGTGACAGCGTGCCTTGGGGCAACGATGGCAACCAAGCCGACACGCTGGGCATCAAGGGCAAACGCAGCGTCATGCTCGCGGCATTACGACTACTCCACCACCTCGGCTTCCGCACCGTGTACCTGCTTGGTTGTGATTTCAAGATGGCCGATGATCGACGGTATGCCTTCGACGAAGCACGAGCACCCAATGTCATCCGCTACAACAACACGCTCTACGAATCGCTGAGCCGGCGCTTCGAAGCCCTGCTGCCTCACTTCGAGCAGCACAACTTCCGCGTCGTCAACTGCTCGCCCGGCAGCGCCCTGTCGGTGTTTGAACGCATGACATACGAAGATGCGATCAAGCAAGCCGCCAGCGAGTGCAGCAAACCCATCAACACCACCGGCTGGTACACCCCGGCCACCAAATCCAACTGAGCCCCGCCATGCCCACGCCATCGCAATACTATTTGTACCTCCCCGTCTGGGCAACTGGCCAAGCCCCAACCGGCGGCGGTTCAAGCGATCTCTCAAGTTCGTCGATCATTAGCACCGAGTGGAGCGGGAGTAACAACAGCAGCACCACGCCGGGAAGCTCGGCCAATAGCACACTCGAAAGCAGTTCAACGCCACAGAGCAGTTCGTCGGCACAAAGCACACTCGAAAGCTCCAGCGTTGGTTCGTCAGCGGGCAGCAGTGCTGGGTCTTCAGGTGGAGGCTCAAGCGGCGGCGGTTCCACGGGTGGTGGATCAAGCGGTGGCGGAAGTTCCGGTGGCGGCAGTTCTGGCGGTGGGTCATCCGGTGGAGGTTCTTCAGGTGGCGGATCATCCGGCGGGGGCAGCTCTGGCGGAGGTTCATCTGGTGGTGGGTCCTCTGGTGGCGGTTCGTCCAACTGCTTCCTCTTCGGCACCCTCGTCACCAAAGCCGACGGCAGCCGAGCCCCGATCGAATCATTCACCCCAGGCGACCTGTTGATGTCCTTCTCCATCCCCGGCCTCGAACCCGACGCCGACTGGCAAGCCCAGTACGACTGGCGTTCCGAGTCCGGCCTTGATGGTGCTCAATCAACACCCGCCCCCGTCGGCCAGATCACCGTCGGCACCCACGACGGCTTCTATGTCATCAACCGCCGACTCAAACTCACCTTCGAACACCCCATGCTGATCCGCCGAGGCGACGAATGGGGATTCTGCTCCGCCGAACTGCTGAGCATTGGCGATCGTCTGATCGATGCCGATCTCAACGAAGAACCAATCACCACCGTCGAACACATCGCAACCCCAACCCGCACCGTCTCCCTCCACATCCCCGGCACCAACACATATCTTGCCGAAGGCGTCTGGACCCACAACGACATGGCCAAAGCAGGCGCTTCAAGCGGTGGCGGACTCAGCGGCGCAGGTTCAAGTGGAGGCGGATCAAGTGGCGGCGGTTCCGGATCAGGCAGCGGTTCCGGCGGCAAATCCAGCGGCTCCAGCTTCGGAAGTTCATCAAGTAGTGGCGGAGACTCCAGCGGCCTCCAATCCGCCACATCTGCCACTGGCCTCTCCACGCTCGCCTAACCCAAGCCCCAACAACCGCTTGCCCCAACGCCACCCACTTCTAGTGGGTGTGGCGTGCGTGTATCTCTGACTACCTGTTGTCACCAAACCCAAGCCAGACAGGGAATTACGACCCCCTTTCGCTACAATACCCCTCGTATGTCCGGTTGCCGTCAGGGAGTTCGCGGTTGTAGACAATTGAGTGATATCCTCAATGGTCCACCAAACTTCCCGCCGGTTTCCCGACCATCTCTCATTCAATTTTTTCCAAGCTGGGAATGTGAAAGGGGATGCCTTAGGTGGCTTTACAATGGGATCGACAGATCGACAAGCTAGATGGAGAATCGATGGAGCATCTAGATACAAGTGATCATTTCCAGATACTTTCTGGCCAAAGCACAATCGCATCAAACACTCAATTTATTCATGTGATTGACAGTTTTCAGAAGGGTCAAAAATGAAGTTGCCTGACATAACTCCCGGACTTTCTCTTGTTGGGCTAGAACCTGATCAAGTTTGTGTAGTGATTGCGAACACACCGCTTTCAGAAAGTGCAGCACAAATTGTTTACAAGCTACCTGATGGTTCCTTCAAGGAACGGCTATTGAGCCAACAAGATGAAGACACACTTCGCCCAGCTGAGGAAGAGCGGCCTTGGGCATTCGATGGCAATGCTGAATCATTCCAACTCGCATGCGAAGCAAAAAGGATTGATCTGGCTTTTTTATTCGATCCCTTGATGGCGGTTCATACATCCAATGTCGACCCTCTACCTCATCAAATCACAGCCGTTTACGAATCCCTCTTGCCTCGTCAGCC
>Ga0316206_1001526_pt1 | contig 19828 bp, 26 predicted proteins | sample 6monthpyrite_MG_FD_204942 | JGI IMG/M metagenome (GOLD analysis project Ga0316206, IMG submission 204942) | Microbial mat bacterial communities from mineral coupon in-situ incubated in ocean water Damariscotta River, Maine, United States -... | ecosystem: Environmental > Aquatic > Marine >... | reverse complement strand
TTACCGCCGATACCTTTACCAGCTTTGAGTTGTGCTGCAAATTCTGCAACATCTATTTCCATCTTCATCTGTTCTTCCTTCTGTGTTCAATATTTTACCTTATTGACACAGAATTATTTACAGTCCCGCTTAAAACGTAAAAATAGAACAATTTCAGAGTATTTAAAGTTAGGTTTTTCCTGAGTCGGTAATTGTCTATTTTATAGGGGCATTATACTTCCTGTGTAATATACTGAGAGGTATTATTGCTTTTCTTTATATTGTTAATTGTCTTTAAGATTACCTTTAACCCATTTTTATAATAAAAAACATCTTGGGAATATGAATGAGTAATTAAGAAGAAGAAAAATAATAAAACTTTCATGTGCTCACCATTTTTTAGCTACAACCATTCAGTTTTAATTTTAAAATCTTGATTTTCATATCAATTTCTTTTTTAGTGTTATCATAAGAATAGCCTGGCTTAAGGATGAAACTAACAATTCTAGAAGATGAGTAGTTTAACTTTTCGTTTTTAAGCGAATCTATTTTCTTAATTATTTCATAGCATTGGTATGTATTGTTATGTTCGTTTGCACTTCCAAAAAAGTACAGTATTCCTATAAAAAGCATTATTCTTACCATTGGCTTTTTCCTATTTGGAGATTATTTGTCAAGAGAGAAAAATTAAAAAAAGAACCTTATCTTTCCAAATAATAATAATTGACCGCCATCATCATAAAAATTATAACCATTTAAATTAAATGCAGGAATGCTATTGTTTAAATTTTTAAAATATTCATACTTTAAATTAAATTCTATATTTTTATTAACACTCATGTAGAGGTTGCACCCAGCATCGTAATGCTTTGTCTTTTCATTAGAATTAAAATCATTGATAGCTTCAATGTATTTCATAGTTATACCAATAGAAAGATAATCATTTAGTGTGATTATTGGTTCAAATGACAACTCAAACATTTTCCCATTACTAATACTATTTGAAGTGTTATATGCATATGTAAACAATGCATGATATTTTAAAGCAAATTTATCTTCAATAAATCTATTTTTTCCTTGAATTTTTCCTTGAATTTCATTTGATGAACCGGCCCCAGTTTTGATAGAAGTGCCTAGATACCTTAAACCAACAAGATAATCACTTCTAGGTGAATTAATAAAAAGATAATTAACTCCAAAGGGAACTAATTCTAAGTTGTCATTTAATGAGTATGAAGCATTAAGATAAGAACTATGTTTATCATTTTCATTAATCTTCACATGATGTTCGAATGCCATTTCCAGTGAACCACTGGGATTGATTAATTTTCTTTCAACTTTATTTATTTTAAAATTTTCATTAGAATAAAGAAATACCGTCAACAGATTCAATAATAAGAATATTTTAAACATAGCCTAATTACCTAGGGTATGTATATAGAAACCGCTGAGTGCAATGGTCCTGCTGTATGATAAGACCAAGCATACTTGGTATAAACTGACTGCAAGTATGCTTCTTCAGAAAAAGAGGTTGAAGTTGTAGATGAAGAATATAATGTACTTTGATTTTCTCCGATTATTGCATATCCATCATGCACACCAGCAGTAACCTTGGCGGTTATTGTTGTGTAATAAGGTATATTACAGGTAGATGTTGGAGTTCCATATGTACTAGTACTAGAGGCTGAAACTTCTACTTTTTGATAAAGCAAATAATTCCATTTATAATAGGATAGATTTCCATGTAACCATATATTTGTATAACAATTCGCTCTTTTAATGTTTGTAGCATTCTTAACATTCTTTTCTGTTTGTAAAGCTGCATACTTTCCATACTTTCCACCGGAAAATGGTAGTTGTTTATTCTCATTTGCTTGGAGGTTTAAATTCAATAGTAAAAAACCAGCTAATATGACTATTTTCATAATATGTCCTTTTTGTATTTTTTAATTAAACCTGAATCAGATAATAAATATATTGCATTATCAAAAAATGAAATACTGTAAATTTTTTCTTTGAGGCCCAATTGAGTTTCTGCAATTTTATTGTCACTTTTAATTACGAGTAAATTATCATGATTCTCAGCTTTAACTTTGTACATAAAATCTCCAGCTATATATGTAGTCGCATCATTGATTTGTATATCATATACATATCCATTAATATTTGGAAGAGTGTCGTTATCTTTACTTATGTCACCATTTTTCTGAAATATAGCGATATTCGCTTTTTGGGAATTATTAATATTTTCTTTAAATTTTCCGCCAACATAAATGGAATTATTTGCTATGCATGTATCAAAAACTTGACCTGTCACCTGTAACCTATCTGTCATGAGCTTATTAATAGTATTATCTAAGGCATTCAGAACAATTATTCCTGATTCTTTATCTGCATGATCAACAAATAAGCCTCCTAGTATTATTAGCCCATCCATAAATTCAATGTCATTAACGACAGCAAGCTTATAATTACTACTAAGAGATTTTATCGTGTCCAAACTGTTCCCATCATTGTTTATTTTTACTAATCCGTTGACATTTTCTATGCTGTTGTATGCTGTGAAATACCCACCTATGTAAATATCGTTATTATTAGTAACTTTTATGTCATACACTTCCCCATTTAGACCATTATTTGAGTCTAAAAAGTCTTTATCTACTGTTCCATCAGCATTCAGTCTTACAATAGAGTTTCTTAGGTTTCCATTTACATAATTAAACTTTCCACCAATTAATAATTTTCCATCTTTTTGATAAGTCAAAGCATAGACTTCTCTATGTGCTGTGTCTGAATTTGACCTCAGAGTATTTTCATTTGAATAAATATTAGGCATATTTTTACCTGATATGATTGTACTCCTACTTATGCTTGTTGTTGCGAGTCCATTACTGGTACCAATTATTATTTTCCCCTCACTCGTGTGTTTAGTAGCAACATAAGCTGGACTACTGTTAAGTGTTTTGTCTTCTATTGTAGAATTTGTATTTTCATTACCTCCACAACTTATACCCTTTTTTTATTTTATAAGATAAAAGAAAATTTTACTTAAGCGTTATCTATAGTTTCTTCAAATTATTTATAAGTAATATTCTACATCATTTGTGCCACAGTTATTAAATATACTGTCAAAATTGACTCAAAATTAATTTATAATTACATTTTGTAACATTTTGTAACATTTTTCGAGCTTACAAAATTTATTTCTTAAATAATCAGAAATTAACTTCGCTGAATCTCTGTCTTCAATATTCAGGACATTATAAAGTTTTAGTACAAATTATGTTGTTCCTTGATTTAATAGCTCATTTTTTGCATGAAGCATAATAACACTAAGAAATATAAGTTTTGTAATATTTATCAAAATTTTGCAGATTTAGAACTGATTGTTGTAAAAAATTGTTGTAAAATTTTAAGATATTTAAAGTTAAAACCCTTAACAAAGGGCTATATCAAGAAAGAACTCACTAATCCAATAACTCCACCAAAGACTAATCCCTATACTTTTTCAATCTTTCTTAAAGTTGCTCAAATATCCCTATTAATAGGCTTTTAAAGCATTTATACTCTTTTATGATTTTGTAATATTTTACAGTTTTATGCTGTTTTACTACAAAATGTAGTAAAATAATGTAGTAAAATTTTATGGCTCTAGTAAAGCTTGAGAAGAGAGAATAAATGGGTTTTAGAAAAGTACGAGGTAAAAAATACAACAGTATTTATGAATATTATAAAAATTCTGATGTCGATAAAAGAACAGTGGCTTATTATATTATGTATAGGGATATTGACAATATTCCAAAAAAAGTTAAATGTGATGCTACAAATAAAGATGAAGCATTAAAAATTCTCAATGACAAAAAAGCCCAATTAACAAAAGATAGAGCAGAAATAGAAAAAGATGATTCTCTGTTGGCTAGAAAGATAATGAATAATAATTTAAAGCTTGAAGATGTGGCTAAAATTTATTTTCCTACAAAAACAGCTAAAACTACTAAAATGATTGAATCAGCCTTTAATAGGCATGTAAAGCCAAAACTAGGTGAAATGAAAATTAGTAAGATAAAAACTGATGATATAAAAAAACTTAGCGAAGAATTAAAAAGGACACCAGCACGTAGGGGTGTACAGAAAACAGCAAAACCAGATGCAGATCCATTAAATCCGAGGACAGTCAAAAAAATCATTAGTAATCTTAGAGCTATGTTTAATTGGGCAATTAAAGAAGGATATGTAGATAAAAACCCAGTTATAGTTGCTGATATTATAAAGACAGATAAAAACGAAGCTGGTCGAGTACTCTCAGATGTAGAACTAGAAAAGCTTTGGAACTTAGATGAATTTCAAACAAAGCCAAGGTTATTACTGTTTTTAAAATCTTGTTATCATACAGGAGCAAGACCAGCTGCTGTTATGACAATACAAGTTAAACACATAAATTTTGAAAAAAAGACTGTACATATAAGAGCAATGAAGCAGGGGAAACCTTATGATGCACGAGTAAGTGAAGAGTTGTTAATGATGCTTAAAGAGTGGATTAACAAACATGATTTAGTACATGATAACTATATCTTCTTTCCTATGCAATTGTACAAAAGAGCCATTACGGATGAAGAGAAAATGGCTATTAAAAATACACATACAAGGTATCAAGGGTATGCCGAACATTTCAGAGCTATCTTTGACAAATATTTTAATCAAAATGTAGGAACTTATGATAGTGCCTATAGAGTAACAGTATACACTATGAGAAGAACAGCAGCAACGAATGTTTATAAAAAGTTTGGAATTGTTCATGCAAAGAGATTTTTAAACCATACAGAAATAGATACAACTATGAAGTATCTTAACATTGATGATGATATGGAGATGGTAGATTATGGACTATAAAATTATCGTGACAGTTTTATTGATTATATGCTATAATATAGTCACGATACGAAGGAGAAAGGGTTGTGACAATTATAGATAAAATAGAGCGACAGATAAATGTTTTACCTGTTGATAAGATAGTGCCTTTTTCATATATAACACTAAAAGATGTATCGAAAGATACGATTAGAAAGTACCTGCATAGACTACACGATAGAGGACTAATTTCTATTGAGAAGCGAGGTTATTTTAAAAAGATAGAGCCGTTTAACGAATTTTTATTTGTGTATGGTTCACTGAAAAAAGGTTTTGATAATCATAAACTACTAGAAAAGTATGCTAAAAGAGTAGGTAAAGCTTCTACAGTTGGAAAGTTTGCTATGTACGAAGATAGTTTTGGAAACTATCCATATCTTGTAAAAGAACCAATTACTAAAGTAATGGGTGAGCTTTATGAGATCAAGAGAAAAGAGCTATTAGATAAAATTGATGAATTTGAGGGAGCACCAGAGTATTACCAAAGAAAAAAGATAAAGGTAAAAACTCACAAGGGTGTCAATCTAGCATTTGTTTATATAAGAGAAGATGAAGGGATAGCAAAAGAGCAAGAGCCATTAAAAATATGGGAAAATAATACAGACTATAAAGTTAATAAACTTGATAGTTTTTTAGAAGGTTTACACTAAATGGTACAAAGCACTACAAAAAGATATAAGACAGTTGATAATAGCACTTTAGACACTTTAAAAATAAGTGAAAATGATTTATATCAATTTGGGTGCGAATTTGAGTTTTATATAGATACCAATAAATGTAATCTGCAAGATGTTATTGAAGAGATAAGAATTAAAATTGCAAATTTTACAGATACAGATATTTTAGTAGATTTAGTTTCACTTCCAACTGATAGTGATAAAAACCATTGTATACAGATAAAACCTGACCAGTCGTTAGATGATAATGGTATAGAAATATCAATTCCAATTACTACCAAAGATGGTGTGAAACATTATATTAAAAATATTTTGCCACTTATTGAAGAATATGGCTACACTAATAAAGAAACAGGGCTACATTTTCATATATCTACCATAAAACAAGATGGTATTAATTTTAACTTTTATCTCTATATGCTCATGTGTCATGATAAAAACTTACTCTCTTCTTGGTTGCCTCGTAGTGGCTACAGTCAAAATGTAATGGATATATTATCTAAAAATACAAAGACAAAATCAAGAGTAATTAAAAACAAAAAAGGGACTATCTGGAACCTTGAAAAAATAGAATCAAATCATATAGAGATAAAGGCAATTGGCGGGGTAGATTACCATAAAGAGATAGATAAAATTTTGCAAGAGTTTGATATATATGCAGAACATTTTAATGATATTTTAAACGATACAAATCCACAGTATATAGAAATGTTAATAAATGAGCATAAACTATTAATTCAAACTATCGATAAATCTACTAAAGAAGAGTTCTCTAAAGCTGTTAGCGAAGCAGGTTTAATATAATGGTTAAGATAGATCTAGGTATATAATAATAGATAAAACTTAAACAAGTTCAATAGGATAAACTTATGAAGATTAAAGACAATCCAATGCTAGAACGAACTATTATAGGATCTGAACTGCCTAAAAGGTCTGATGATGAGTATATTAGGATAGAACAGTTTAAAAAATATGAATATACTCATTGTGCAACTTATGAATTTGCAAGAAGAAATGATTATGTAGAACACATACTAAATCTCTTATACGAATTATTTGCATATTATGAACAAATAATTTTACCACTTCTTACAAAATATGAAAAAGCAATCATTACCGATGATATATTAGAGTCAAAAACTGATGTTGAAAATATTTATAAAGATTTTTTTATAGGTCTACTAAATCATTATGATAAAAAATGCTTTGTAGTAGACTTTGAAAATTTAACTTTTGAAAATATAAAAGACAAAGTATCATATCTCGTTCATACTTTAGCAAAAGAGCTTTACGATAAATACTATATAATTTATCAATATACAACAGAAGATGGTAACAATAAGTTTTGCGACATCTATAATCTATCAGAATATTTAGAACGAGATAAGACATTAAGAGAATATATTGAGACTAAGTACGGTAATGAAATGTACTTAAAAAAAGATAATAAACTTAATTATGATGCAAATAAATATTTCACAATTTTTCAAGATGTTGATATTGATAAAAATGGTTTTAGTTTTAGCACAATATATCCAAATTTCAACACAGCTTTAAGAGACTTTACCGATACAAAAATTGCTTTAAATTTAAGTTTGCCAAAAGATGAAATTGTAGATTATATTGAAAAAATAAAAAATGATTATGATAGTAAAAATTCAATTATAAAAACTCCTATACAAATATTGGAAGAAAATCTTGAAGAAGATGTTAGTTATGAAAATATAGACAAATCTGTAAAATGGGCAGATAATTTATTTATTTATGATTATTATCGTATCTGTAATTTAAACCCAGATAAAAGAGAATATAAAATAATACAAGAAATACAATTAGAGTTAACAAAATTTCATGGGCTAAAAGTGAAAAAAGATTTGGATGAAATAAAAAATAGAAAAGATACTAAATATAAGCAGATTTCTTGGGATGATTATATTAAAGATAATTCAGAGACGAATGAAACAAATATATATTTTGAGAAAGATGAAAAGCCATATTTGTCTACAAAAGCAATTGCAAATAAATACAAAATAATTAAAAACTATATCGAAGGAGATAACCCAAAATATAAGACTTTAATAGATAAAGTACTCTCTAAATAGAAAAAACTACCCATTCTTTTTTTCCTTTCGCATAATTTTTAAAATAGCTAAAATTCTCCAATCTTTACAAAAAGGAGTAATTTATGTCAGCTATAGACAATTTACAACAAAGGTATCAAAAACTACTGTTATCTAAAAAGGAAACAGCAAGTGAATTGAATATTTCTCAAGCAACATTAGATAGGCTACGAAAATCTGGTGAAATAAAATCTAAAAAAGTCGGTGGTGGCATTTTTTTCACTCTTAGTGAAATTGCCTCATTCTTGGATTAATAGAGTATGGAGTCTAAAATGGATAAAACACTTGAGATGAAACAAAATCAAAACGGTATCTATGAAGCACGGCAAGATCAAAATGAAGTTGACACACTAATTGTAAAAGGGGATAATTTGGTTCCTGCTTTGATAAATGTTTATCATGAAGTTACTTATGCAAATAATATGTTAACACAAGCTGTTCAGAGTACAGAACATGCACTCCAGCGATATTGGAATACAGAGGCTAATAGACAAATGGTCGTGAATAATGAGAATAGAAAATACAATTCACTACTATTTAGTCAAAACAATTTACTAAATAGAATCAATACTTCAAAGATACAAATATGGAGATATGAAAATCAGTTATATTACCGTAGTAATAATGGTCAGCTAATTATTGGTAATCAAGTTGAAATAAAAAAAGAACTTTCTAGTCGTTATGGAGGTGATATACACATTGTTAATGATCTTAATGATATTTTACATAACAATAAGATTAGAGTGAATACTATCGCCATCTCTATCAATAATTTACATGTAGTGGAAGAAGAGTGTTTTACTCTTGATACAAATAATGAAGTATATCAACATTTTAATGGTATCTGGAAAAGAAATTTATTAGCAAACACACGATTATTAAAACAAAGATTGGTGAACCCTTATCTAGGTATCACAGAGACAAGAAAACTAATGTCAAATTTAACTGAAAATAAATCAGATTATATATCTCAGTGGATTGGAAATATTGGTAAAAGTACAGATACTGTATTGTTATTAGTAGGGAATAAGTCCGTTTCAGAAGATTTGATAATTCAGAGAGTTATAGAACCACTTTTTAACACTAATATAGTGGTTACTCTTACAGATAACATGTTAAAAGAACAAACCTTACAAGAGATTACAAAGGGGAAACTCTTTTTTCACATTAATCACATTCCAGAAGACATAGAAAATCAAAAAAAACTTAAAGAATTAATTATATCTATAATGATTCAACGATCAATTCAAGCCGATGGATACACAATTCCAACACAAGGGAAAATTATTGTTACTATCGATGAACCTCATGTATTCTTTAAAGAGTTTATGGAGATTTGTACTACACTTTTTATAGATACTATAGATAACATATTAGTAAAATCAGAGGTAGATAGCAATATTGTTTTATATCACAATATTGAAAACTCCTTAAACTACTTTTCAAATGAAATTTTATCTTCAAGTAGAGAACCCTTTAGTTTTTATACAAATGACAATCAGAGATTTATTGAACAGCTTAATGAAACAAGCCTATATACAGAGAGTAATAATAAATTAGCAATTTTAGACCCTTATTCAGATGAGTTTGAAACTATCATCCCTAAGGGAGACTACCATACACTTGTTACTGGTTTAACACGAATCGGAAAAAGTTATTTACTGCTAACATTAATAATGAGGCATATTGCGAATAATGATTGCAGTATTGTTCTTTTTGATATTCACAGTGATCTCGCTAAAAAAGTTGTAAAATTAGTTAAAGACAAGGAACACCTTGTATATATTTACCCTTCTTTAGATACTTCATACTCACCTACTACTAATCTTTTTGATACTGAGGATAAAAGCGAAAAGAATATAGCTAAATTATCTCAAATTATTTTGCGTGTTTTAAAAAGTATAAAAATGGATGAATCATTCAGTGGCTCTATGGAAGAGTTACTTCTTAACTGTATTCGTATCTTACTTAGAAAAGGTGGAGGAAGTTTCAAAGAACTTTATAGATTTATGAATGACAAAAGAAATGATGACTTAGTGAAGTATGCTAAAAATAGTCCAAATCAGTTAGAGGAAGAGTATTTTAACGATTATTTTTCATCTGCTACAACTACAAAAGATGCCGTAAGAAGAAGGCTCAGTACATTACTTAGTGACCCATTATTTTCTAACCTCATGAATGGTGCCAATACTATTAATCTGGAGAAAGAGATAAATACAGTTGGTAAAATTATAATTATTGATATACCTAAAGGAGATATGGAAACTACTTATGAGTATTACATAAAGTTTATGTTGGAATATATTCAAGTCTTAGCTTTAAAAAGAGTTGAAAATCCTAAGAAAGAAGATAGGACTTTAACACATCTGTTTATAGATGAAGCCCATAATTTTATTACTCCTAATGGAAACATTGAAACTATATTAACAGAAGCTGGAAAATACAATCTCTATTTAACAATGGCTAATCAAGCTATCTCACAATACAAAAATACAAACCTTAGAGATATTATATTAAGTATGACTGATGCAAAAATTATTGGTAAAAATTCAAATGACACCTTAATAGCAATGAATAAAACGCTTAATACAAAATTAGAAGATGTTGAGAATTTATCAAAAGGTGAATTTTATAGTTCTATAGCTAATAATGGAGTTGTTAAATTTAAAAACACTGGACGATTTTTAGATGAAAGTGAAGAGAACTCTCTTGACATGCAAAATAAAATTAAGAAATACCAATTAGAACATTACTATAGATCTCTTCAGGACATAAAGGCTGAATGTATTACTGAAGAAAAATACATGGCAATGGTTAAGATATTTAAAGCAGATATTATCTCAAAAAACTTGACACAGGCATCTTGCTTACAAAAACTTGAGTTATCAAATCCAAAGAAATGGAAAGAGATAACAGAGGACTTTGAGTATGTTACAACAAAAGAAGAAAAATATCGACCTCGTATAAGACAAAAAGAAATCAGTACAGTATTTAAATTAGCTTTTGAACTTCATGATGATTTAGATAATGCAAAATTTATTCAAATGTTAAAAGGTACGGATGATATGTTTAATCAGACAGCATCAGGAACAAGACTTGGAAAATATTCATATGATGACAAATCAAAAACTGAACAGTATTATTATTTTTGATTGTTGCATATCTACAAAGTGAATTCCATATATTTTCAATCATATATTATTAATACAGCAAGAGTATAAAACTACTCATTCGCTTTAAAAATCCATAACAATATTTTAATTTATCTACATAGTCATCGTTTTGATGGCTATGTAGGCTTTTAAAGTGTTTGTAAAATTATAAAGGAGAGATATATGAAAGTAGTAGATTTAGGTTTTGAGGTATGTAATCTGCCTAAAGAGATTATCTGTAGATTACTTAAATAAGTAATCTTGACACTAGCAAAAGAGGTGTAGTGAAAGATACTACTAAAATAATTCGGTATTAAAACAACAAGGAAAACAGATGTCAGCAGCATGTCAAATACTAACAATTGCAATAGCAGTAGGCACAGCCATTAAAAATTCTCTCGATGATTAAGAACTTACTCATAGAGTTTCAACCACCATATAAATAAAGGATAAAACCATGTCAAAAATGCCACTAACAAACGAACAACTTAAACAACAAGCACCAGCACTCTTTACAGAGGAAGCACACTACGATGTAAGTGACAAATACCACTTCATCCCAACGATAGATGTCATTAACGAAATAAAGAAAAACAACTGGCATCCTGTAAGCGTATCAGAAGCAAAAGTAAGAGATGAGGACAAAGAGGGTTATCAACAACACTTAGTACGTTTTAGACACTTTGATGACCTCTTAGCACCCCAAGATAATGCAGTTGAGCTACTTCTCTTTAATAGTCATGATAGAACTAAAAGTTTTAGTATTTCAGCAGGTATTTATCGCTTCGTTTGCAGTAACGGTTTAGTAATAGCAGATAGTGTCTTCGAGTCTTATAAAATCAAACATCTTGGCGATAGAGAAAATGATGTAGCTATGGCAGTTGCAAACATAACAGCAATCAAGCCAAAGCTGATGGCAAAGGTTGATACATTATCATCTATAAAATTAACAGAACTTGAAAAAGAATCATTCGCTCGTAGTAGTATCCCTCTAAGATTTTCTAAGAACCTACAAGTAGATCATACAGACTTACTCGTTCCACATAGAGAGGAAGACACTCCAAATGACCTCTACACAGTGCTTAATGTCATACAAGAGAACCTTTTGAGAGGAAATGTATCAGGCACCAATAAAGAGACTGGAAGACGATTTACAAGTAAGGAGATAACTTCAATCTCTAAAGATGTAGAGGTTAACCAAGGACTATGGGATATTGCAGAACGAATAGCATCCATAAAAGAGCCTTTAGCTTTAGCTGCTTAATGCTCAACAACATCTTAACAGAGATGAAGATGATTCAATTACAGCTCTACTTAGCTAAAAGAGCTACTAAGAAACAAAAATCTCCTAGAAATCTTACAGAAGTAGAATCACACATAAACCATTCACTCAATAGTCTGAATCATTTGTTAACACAGGTAGATGATTTTAAAAAAATAGCAGAATCAGAACACTCTGCAAGTAACCGAACAAAGGCAACACAATGAACAACCTAACACCAAAAACACCACTACTTGAACAAGATTTAGTCGCACTCCACAGTGGAACAGCACAGAGTAAAGAGTGGTTTCAGCAGTCTGTAATGGACATACTAAAAGCACCAACTCAGTCATCATTTGCAAAAGCAGACCGTATTGCAGAGGTATTTATGTCTATAGATGTCAAGATAGACTACATCAAAGAGCAACAGAAACTACTAGCAAGTTTAAAGAAGCAATTAGAACTAGCAAAGGGCTATGCAAAAGTAGAAGTATCAAACGCATTAACTTCTCTTGGTGTCACTAAGGTTGAGGGTCTCGCAGTTTCTAGTATCACAGCTACAAAAGCTACTGATAAAAGTGTAGCTAAGTTAATGATACTTAATGAAGATGAACTTATGAATAGAGGTTTCTTTAAAGTAGAACTGGACAAAGAAGCAATTGAGAAAGCTTTACTATCAGCTGACCAGAGACATGAGGTTGAAGAGTATGCAGATATGACTATAGAACTCGTTCATAAGCCTGCCACTATCCGAATAAACAAACGAAAATCACTTGCTCAAGAAGAGCCAACACAAATAGCAGCATAAAGGAGAGAATATGTTCAATGATAAACAGAGCCAAGTTTTAGCTTATGATATAGAAAACAGTAGAGTAAAAAGCCGTCAGAAAGGAAACATAACACTTTCCTATTTAGAGGGATTCGACATTATCGAAACAGCTAACAAAATCTTCGGTCACGGAAATTGGGACTATTCAATATCTTCGTTACAGTCAGTATCCCAAGAAGTGAATCAGAACCAAAACAATGTCATTTGTTACAAAGCAGTCATAAGTGTAACCGTACACGATTTACAGCACTCTAAACAAGTCACAAGAGAAGATGTAGGCTTTGGTACAGGGATAGCAAAAACCCTTGCTGATGCCCATGAAGGAGCGGCTAAGGAAGCCGTTACAGACGGAATTAAGAGAACTATGAGAAGTTTTGGTAATCAGTTTGGTAATTCTCTTTATAACAAAAACCATCAGCCACAGACTCAACAACAACCTACACAATTACAACAGCCACAGCAATACAATCAACCGAACCAACAGCCAACACAACAAGCACCAGTTCAGCAACAAACACAGCAGTCGCATAACCCAAATGATTATTCTTCACTTTACAACATAGGCTTAACAATAATGGAGCAAGGTCAAAACCTAGTCGTTATCGGTGATGACATCTTCTCCAAAAAAGACAGCATAAAAGCTTGTGGATTTAGATGGGATAGTGCTACTAAGATGTGGTACAAAGCTATAGACCAACAGCAGGCTGCTTAATTATGAGTAAACTTATCCCAAATATTATACTTAATGATATTCCAGACTTATACGAAACAGAAGGCTCATTAAACCCTATCTGCCATGTAAAACTCTTTACTCCTGATAGTAATTGGACTTGGTATATTATAGAGTATTCTAAAGCTGATAAAAACACCTGTTACGGCTATGTACAAGGCTTAGAGAGTGAGTTAGGGTACTTTACCATTGAAGAGTTGGAATCTCTTCGTGGTTCACTTGGTTTATCAGTAGAGAGAGATTTATCATTTGAGCCTACACGATTTAGCACTATTAAAAAGGAAGAAAATGCAAGTAGCTAATAACTATATATGTGATGAATGTTCAACTGTACTACAAAGAGATGATGAGTGTTATTTGGAGTATGAAACTCATAAGCCACTTTGTACCGAATGTTGTTTTTATGATGAATATTTGGATGGTTACATAAGAGGAACTATTGAAGCTAGTCATACTAGGCTTAGGGTTCAACTGGAGATGAGTTAGACACTAATCGTAAAAAGGGAAGGAAGTGGCAACTACTAAGATGTTAATCTTAGTGGTATTGTTCTTTTTTACTCAAATCATAACTCTGCATATTGTTGAGAATCTAAAAACAGCCTACTCGTTCGATAAACTAAACTCAGTATACCTGACTATTCTAGGCTCTCTCTTTCCTTTTACTTTAGGTTATTAATATTATTAAATATTATATTAATAATATATATCTAATAACATCTATTACTATAATAGCATAACAGTAGAGCTTACTCATCTACAGTAAACAACATAAACAATACATACTCTCTACAGCTACAACAATGATGACAGTACCTTCTTTTGTATACATATATTTAATTGATAGATAAATTAAATAAGGATACACAGATGAACAACACAACAAAACTAAACAAGAGAATAGAGAGTAGCAAGAAGTATGTAGATGCCCTACAAGAGCAGTACTCAAAACTAAATGTTATAAGAGTAGACTTAGGTTATAAGCACGGTAGCAATGTAACACTAGAGGAAGCAAACAATGACTTTAACCGTCTATTAAACAACATGAGAAGTAAACCATCTATTTTTGAGCATAAAGTAGGTTATACCTGTAAGAAAGAGTTCACAAAGGATAAGGGAGTTCACATACATGCCTTTTTTATGTTTGATGGACAGAAGGTACAAAAGAGTGCTTTTAAGGCTGATCAGATAGGTAAGTACTGGGATGAAAGTATAACTAAAGAGAAAGGTAGCTACCACAACTGTCACCGTAATAACTATAAGAAGAATGGTATTGGTATGTTAGAACATAGTGATAGTGAAAAACGAGAGCATCTTGATGAAGCTATGGCATATATATGCAAGGAGGAACAGAGTGTTGGAGCTGTATCTGATAACAAAAAAGATAGGGAAATTACTCGTGGTACTATCCCTAAGAAGCGTAAGAGTAATATGGGGAGACCAAGAAGCTAGAGTGAGATGTAGCGTTACAGTAAGAGATGACAAAGAAAAGAAGTGACCTTATTTTAAAGGGTAAGATAAAAACGAACCAACCGTACACATCTAGTAAGATACACTTTGTGATAAAAAACAAAGGACTATCTAATGGTACTACTACTTGAAAGCTTACTCGTCATCTTTATACTTCATTATGTCATTAAGTCCCTGTACTCAAGCTTCACTCTATCTTATCTATGGTGGGGTATTATCTTTACTCTCTCTATATTGATAGTTCCTGCGGTGTTAAAGTTAGTGATAGTGGTAATTGGTCTTGTGTTTTTGTTTGTGCAGATAACAAGAAAAAAAAGGGTGGATAACCGTGCGTATGAGATAGGTAAAGCTGGTGCTCAAGGGAAAAACATATATCTTACATTTGGTTCTGCTAAGACTGTTTGTAAGGATGCTGATGATAGTTATAAGCGTTATGCTATGGCGATGAATCAGTATGAGCAAGAGTTGTGTGATAAAGAAGAGTTTGTAAAAGGGTATAATGACACAAAACAAAGTGAGTAGAGAGGCATGTATGAGTGAAAAATATGATAAGTTAGCTTCTAGGCTAACCTTCATCGTTATTGAGCTAAATAAAGGCTCTAAACTGAGTGTAGCAGAGCTTTCTGAAGAGTTAGGTGTAACACAGAGAACAATACAAAAAGATATGAATATAAGACTCGCTCAGTACCTCCCTATAGTGAAAAAAGATGGTAGATATTACTTAGAAGAGTTTATGATAGGTAAGCTGGGGTTTGACGACATTAAGAATTTTGCATTGCTCAGCGGCATACAGAAGCTCTATCCAACACTTAAGGATAGCTTTTTATCCGATGTTCTAAACAAGAAAATAAGCGACTCTTGCCTCATTAGAGGTGGTAAATATGAAGATATTAGCGATAAAGAGTGTGAGTTTGACCTACTGCGACTAGCCATTACACTCAAGCACACTATTAGGTTTATATACAAAGAGAAAAAAAGAGAACTTAACCCCTATAAGCTGCTCAACAACAATGATATATGGTATCTAGTCGGTGATGAGAATGACCAACTTAAAACATTTAGTTTTACAAAGATACAAGAGCTTACAAGCATAGAGAAAGAATTTACTCCAAAAAGAGAGTTCTTAGAGATAATCAATAAGAATGAATTACAGTGGTTCTCACAACACAAGATAGATGTCATACTTCATATAGACAAGTATGCTGCTCCATACTTCCTCAGAAAGTCCCTCCTCTCAAATCAAACTATTCTACAACAGACAGATACACAACTTACTGTAAAGACAGTCGTATCGTTTGAAGAGGAAATACTTCAAGTTGTTAAATATTGGATTCCACATGTCACAATAGTAGAGCCTCAAGAACTGCAAGAAAGACTTTTAAAAGAATTAGATTCATATATTCACACTTCTTCATAAACGAAGCAACCTTTCGTTAGCATATCTTATACTTTCTCTATACAAACACAAGGAGAAAGATTATGTTACGAGTAATAATAGGTAGTGTAACCTTAGCAGCTATTGGCTATGGTGTAAAAAAGTGTAATGAAGCAGACTCATGCAGTGAGGCTATAGAGGATGGAGTTTTAGCTTTAGCGGAGGCTACAGACCATCTTGAAGATAAACTTGGACTCAATGAGTGGTCATTTGATTTAACAACAGAATCTACATCAAAATCAGCACAAACTAAAGCAAAAACATCAACAAGCCAAACCGATGCTAAAGACATAACACAAGAGCAATCATTTCATACAGCTAAAAAAGAGTTATATATAAAAATAAGAGATGAGTATATGGCATTTATGCAGAATCATAATTTAACAGCTGGTGGCGAAGATATGGTGTCTTCTAAAAAGATAAAAAAAGAGAAAGTTGATGCTACTCTTATAAGCGATGAGATAGATTCTTATAGAGCTAAAATCTTATCTACCTTAGATATACTCACTAGTAATGTATCGTTGGCAATTAGCTACTATAAAGATAGTTCAGAAAGTGAAACAGTCGATAATATTAACCACACCATGCAACACATAACAAAGTTAGCTTATCTGAAACTGTTTAACAAAGAGAATAACTTTAATAAAACAGAGGTACTGAGTGTACTAGTTGATGCGATGTCACTTACAAGCCAAAAAGATAATATTCATGTGGATTTGTTTAAGGTGTAAAAAAGACACAAATATCTACTTCTAAAATTTGTGAGATTTTTAGAAGTTGCTCAAGGTTAAAATGCTTTGAGTTGTAGTAGATTTCAGCTCCAGAGACAACAGAGACAGATTTGTAGCCCATAGCAAGAGAAAGGTCAAGTTGAGATAAGTTTTTTTCTTTTCTCAATTTGGCTACATTAGTCCCTATTGTTTTATAGAGCTGTTCTGAAGTGGATATTTGCATTATGATACAACCTACTATAAGAGATAATGTTTATGAGAGTTTATCTCTTGCAGAATCTAAATTCAATCTATGTAAATACACTGTACAATAGTAGATATAATTTTTGATAGATTAAGATTTGTTTTAGATGCTTGGAGTAGAATACTGATTAGATAATCTAATCTTATATATTAAGTTGTTTATTGTTACTGATAGAGATAAACGAAATGATGTTTATTTGTAAACATATAATTAAAGATAAGGATACGGTTATGATAGCCCCACAAGCATATAAACTAAAGTGTCCAAAATGTGGATATAGCAAAACAGTGAAACCAAAGAGTGATGTTCTAAATCCAACAGATATGCTAAAGGTTTGTCCCAAGTGTAAGGTTGCGATGAAGAGAGAGGAGCTGAGTGGTTTGTCTAAATTATTTGGGAATTTATTCTCATTAAGTAAATAAGCCTTTTTATAAAGAATAACTTAAAAAGCAAGGAAAACAATGAATAAACTAATGTCGAAATATCTTACAAAAACTGATTTACAAACTATAGATGATTTAAAAAGTGCGATATATGAAGATAAAATATCTGTGACTTGTGTCGGTCTTTATAATCATGGAAAAAGTACACTTTTAAATGCTTTGATAAAAGATTTTGAGCATAAAACATTTAAAACAGCTGATGTAAGAGAAACATATGTCAGTAAAGTAGTGGAATATAACAATATTAGATTTGTAGATACACCTGGTCTTAATGCTAAAGAATATGATGATAAACTAGTAATGAAAGCAATAGGAGAATCTGATATAAATCTCTTCGTACATACTGTTACAACTGGTGAGTTTACAGAAAAAGAGATTGATTTTTTAAACAAAATAAAAAAACACTGGAAAAATCCTCAAGAGTTTATAGAAAGAACTATTTTTGTAGTTTCAAGAATAGATAAAGCAAATAACAAACAGGATATTGATAAAACTGTTGAAAAAATTACTACTCAAATTTTAAAGTTTTTTGATTCAAAACCTATTGTTATACCGGTGTCAGCTATGAGGTACACAAAAGGGCAGATTGAAAAGAAAAATATTTTAATTAAAAAAAGTAATTTTGAAATGCTTGAAGAAAAAATCACTAAATTTCAAGAGCAAGCTATAGAGCCAATTAAAAGAACTAAAAAAGATAGATTAGAAAATTATTATAGTGAGCTTCTACAAAAACTTAGTAGTAAATTAGAAGTTAAAAAGCTTGAATTAAATAAACTAAGAAATGAAAAAATGGAAATAGATAAAAACTTAAACAAAGATATTGATAAAATTGAAAGCACATTAAACAATATAAACAATATTAAGAATACACATATCTTAGAGTTAAATTTAGAGGATATACCATATGCTATAGTAACAGAGTATCGTTGCTGTGTAGGCGATAAAGAAAGAATGAGGACCTTAAAAAAAGTTAGAAAAAAATTAGAAAACCATGGGATGTTAACAAGAAATTTAAAGCACCTCATTGATGATTGTATGGAAGGAATATAAAATGGGATTATGGAATACACTACTAGCTGATGACATAAAGGATATAATTTATGATATAAGATGGGAACATAAGGATAGAATGAAGCAGAATAATGAAATTATTGTTTTCAAAAAAAAATCAATAGATCATATTTTCGATAAATATAATACACGAATTAAAATTGAAGATTCTACTGTTTCAATATTGGAAAAAGACACAATTCTGGATAACGAAATAGATAAAATACAAAAAACTATAGATGAACTACAATCGACAATAAATACCTTACGAGGAGATCAAATTGAACTATTCAGTTAAACTAGAAGAATTTTACAAATCTTTAAAAGATATATCCGTTATAAATAGTAATCTTGATGAAAAACGAGAGAATCTAAAGAATGAAGTATATACTTTTAATAATACAATTCAAAAAAGAAAAATTGACAAAAATATAGCTAAACAAAACAAAGAGATGGCAGAACTTCTTGATGGAACAATAGGTCTTATAAAAGAATCAGCTAACTCTTGGGTTACGAACTTTGAAGAGATGCTAGAAAAAGAGAAGTTTAGGAGTGACTTGGCAAATTATTTTATTATTATTATATTTGGTAAGGTTAAAGCTGGTAAAAGCTCACTTGGTAATTTTATAGCTAAACATAAATTAGATAATCAAACTGTAGAGTTCTTTAAGTATGATTGATCTGGCTACACTAATTCATACTTAGAATATTTAGTAATTCTGAGATAAAATATCAGTATGAATAAGGATAAAAACAAGATGAGAAACAGTAAATACACCAGAGAATTTAGAGATTCCAGCGT
>Ga0316206_1001525_pt1 | contig 19834 bp, 23 predicted proteins | sample 6monthpyrite_MG_FD_204942 | JGI IMG/M metagenome (GOLD analysis project Ga0316206, IMG submission 204942) | Microbial mat bacterial communities from mineral coupon in-situ incubated in ocean water Damariscotta River, Maine, United States -... | ecosystem: Environmental > Aquatic > Marine >... | reverse complement strand
GCTTTTCAGTTTTCTCTCATGTTTATTATATTGCTTTGTCATTATTCCTCCATTCAAGTGTATAAATGACGAGAGAATCAGTTCTCTCGTCATTTATTTTTATATTGAGTAATTTTTTATTGAATATTGTTTTTCTAAATCAAGAAGTGAAGTAGTTTTCAAAGTTTCATTTCGATATTTTTTATATAATTCATTTAATAAAAACATCTTATCTTTATTTGAATATCTACCTTTATAGATATATCTACGATTAACACTTCTAATGAAATCTTTATAAATTTCATTTTTTGTTCTTGATTTTACTGATTTTCTTCTTAATAAATTTTTAACTTTTCTCATTTTGAACCTCGTTATTTTAAATTATCAAACGAAATTGTTTGATAATTTAATAATGAAGCTCTTAAGGGAGGTTATTTGGGGTATAAAAGTTGAGAGCATTAATCTAACACTCTCAACGACATATCTAGTTGAAATCTATTAAGAAAGTACCATCATTTAAAACATAATATGATTTATTGAATTTCTTACTTTTATACGTTCGATGTAAATTTACCGAGATTTTATATGATCCTTCGTTATCAAAATATAGATCATAGAATTTTCTACGAATGCTCCTTTTACCATTATTCAATACTTTGATGACATGATCTCCACCAAAATCATTAAACTCGACCATCTCCTTAAACTCATCTAATGATTTTCGATCTTCAAAAAGTAACTCCATTGATGTATCAAATTGTGACAATGATTCATTTCTCAAAATATTAGTAATAAATGCCCTATTCCTTACTAATTCTTGAACATTTAAATCATTTTTAAATACTGATAAAATCATGTTCTCCATTTTCTTAAATTCACTCTTCATTTCTGTTAATTTCTTGTTCATCAATCCTCCGAAGTTGTTAGTTTTTCTATGTTTGAATTAAACCAACCAGGAGGGAGGATTTATGGGGTATAATGTAACCACCTGTAATAAAAGCGTTAAAATGGTATAATCATAATGTTTTTAGACATTAATATTATGTGGTCTCAAAAAGTTTGCTGAGAACCAAAAATAGAAAATGAAAGAGGTATTTATGAAAAGTGGGGCCCGACCAGATAAGTATTATATTGAAACCTATTTCGTATTGAAACAAACCGGAGGTGGTAGTGCAATAGAAATTGCAAAACACGTTGCTCAACGATTGAATGAATATGAGTCATCTTTTGAAGATACTTCTCGTAGAGACGATGGGAAAATACCTAAAAAAGCATATAAGAAAAAAATTGATCGCTGTCTTAGAGATCTTGAAACCGATGGTTATCTATTTAAAAGATACATCTCTAAAAGAGATGGAAGTATAATTGAAAGTGAAGATGATTTAAAAAAGGGAACATACAACGTTTATTTTTATCATGAAAATTACTCAAAACAAATTACAAATGAAGGACTCTTGATTAACTCTGGAATAACTATTTACCCTCTTAGTGAAGATACATTTTTTGAATGCTCTTATCAAGATTACTATTATTTTAATAAAGATAAACCAAAGCTGCGTTCAAACTATACAAGAATCAGTTTTTACACAAACTATTGTGCTCCCTTAGCACTTGATATAAAAAATGAAGACCTTCCTGTTCGTATGTTTTTCGGATTAGACAAATTTATATCTAAAAATGGCATCGAAAAAGTCATAAATGAAATTGAAACAATTATCGAAAATAAAAAACATCTCAAATCGAGAGTATCGATTGCCTTGCTTCGAAACCATGCTCCTTCACATAAACATATCGACATTGATTCAATATTTTCAATTTACATATCCAGTAACAGAGAAATATCAATATCACACTATCCTCCACAGGATGGTAATAGCCCTGCCCCCTTAACGATAAAGACTTACATCAACCACCTTTGTTACTCAGCAAGAGAGGAAGATTATAAAAAATATAGCTCTACAGGTTATTTTTTTAATACAAAAGAATATCAACAAATCCTAGATAAGTTTATATACAGTAAGGAATTTAAATCTCTTGATATTGATTCACAAGAGAAAGAACTTATACAATTCAATCAAAAAATAATAGAGAACCAATCTCCTTACGACCTCGACATTGAATTAGAAAAAATATTACTTCCTAATGAAGAAGTAAGTAACTTAGGTCATTTTTCCCCAATAAATTTTAAAATTTGGAATTATCGGATTGTAATTGACACAGGTACAAATTAATTACTCTTTCTTATCCAAAATCTCTATAATCTCATCCTTAATTCCACCAAGTGCAATATGAGTATAAATATTCTGGGTCTCTTCTGAACTATGGCCAGTGAGCAACATCCTGCTTTCTTTGGAAACTTTATTCTCAGCAAGATAGGTATTATAAAGATGTCGAAATGTATGAGGAGTAATTTTGGAATTAATTCCAGATAACTCATAATATTTTTCACATATTTGCTCAATCCTTCTCACTGAGTAACGACTATTTCGATTAGATTCAAATAGATATTTATTATTTTTGCCATTTAAATAAATCATTAACTTATCTTTCAAAATATTTCCAAATGGTATTATGCGATCCTTCCCCCCCTTGGCATTTTTAATAAACATTGTATTATTATCCCAATCAATACGAATAATTTGCAAATCACAAAATTTATTAACTCTAAGGCCAGTACCTTCCAAAGTTTCAAACATTAACTTATGAACAGGATCATCAATAGCGGAATAAAAACTTACTAACTCTGCTTGGCTTGGAAGCTCATACAGCTCTTGTTTCTTTCTTGGTACATCAATCTCACATTTTTCTCGTACGGATTTAAAAATAAATTTCAGTTGACCATAGTTAAATTTATTACGATTGGCCTCACGCACGAGATATTTAATACAAGTTTGAATTGGCGATTTCGTATTTGACTTCTGGTCAACGAAATCTTGCATAATTTCAATATTCCTAGCTCTATATTTTGTCATACTCCACCAATCACTTCGCTTTCTGTGGTATTTTACGAAATTATTTATAGCTTGATTCTCATATTTACTATTTCTTATTACACGATACCAGAATGAACAAACACATCAATAAAAAGGCAGCAGTAATATCTACTACTGCCTTTAAAATTAAGCCACTAATCCAATATTTTTATTTTGATGAACCAGGTTATAAACCTCATCCCAGACCAGTTGATTATATTGAACAACTGAATTTATATTAGTAACGGGCCGAGTTGTTCTTGTAATAACTCTTCTATCAAGAATATTACCCTCTTCATCCTTCACTTCTTTCTGCTGAAAATAATCCACTCCACCACGAATTAATTTCTCTTGTAGGATATTAAGAAATGTCCATGCATCTCCTTCATTGTCCTCTGATCGCAAACTTGAAAGACTACTTTCTAAATCAATTCCTGAGACATTATTAACTTCAAGTAATCTACTATTCATAACCTTTCGAGCAAGAAATTCCTTATCAACATCACTTAATTGAGTTTTACTAAGATCATTAATTCTTAAATGTAATTTTTTGATTTGAAGCAATAATGATTCAAGGGCAATGTCTAATTTTTCATAGGTAAATCCCTTATGAGAAATCTTATATTGCTCAAGTGAGTTTCCTACAATTAAGCCATTTTCACAAACAAACCTAAAAACACCTAAAGCTAAACGTAATGCCCTACTTCCATCGTGAGAGTTTATAATTATAATTCCGGGAATATATTTATCATTGACGTTAAAACTCTCATTTCTAAGCCTAATTAAATGAGACTGAAAACCGTTATTTACTTTTGATTTTGAATAAGTAACTAACTCTTTCCCGTGATTATTTTTCCCAACTATCCAGCCTTTATCAGAAAAATAATCAAGAATATTTTCAGTCGATATAAAATTATATTTCTCCGTTCTTGAATCATGCTTAGCCGTTTGATTTAATGGATTCGTTACAGTCATAAGTTCTCCTTGGTTGATTTCATTCCCCAAGGCTATCAGAGCATAAAAGTGGGTCAATTGAGCTGACACCTATAGATTATTGAAGCTACGGGATAGGTGAACCATTTTAGATACCGAGAATTACAGTGGGTAAAAGATAGGGCGTCGTGTTTTTTTGAATTTATGAAATAATCCGATATGTGTGCATATAGAAGTGCATATTGACAGCATAGAAGAGCGTTTTCATGTAGAGAGATTTGTCATCTTCAATAATTATTAAGAAATATTATCATCCCTTGTGTAATCACAAGGAGAATCAATGGAAATAACAATAAGAAACAAGCCAAAAGGCTCAATTACAAATAGCCCCCAATATCAAAGAGATGAGAGATTTGGTATTATTAATTATATTACTGAATTGATGGAAAGAGATTACATTGAAAAAGCTCTAGAACTCATTAATCTCTTTTTTAAAAAATTAACAATATTAGAAAAAGAAATGCTGACTCTGAATATATTAGAGGCCACAAAGCAATATGAAATATCTAGTAACTTGCTACCAGAATCATATTATGACTTTTTGGCCTCTAATGAATCAAATAATTTATTTTTCAAGTTTTAGCTATAGTTTAATCTTTCTTCGCTAGGTTTTTACGACCCATGCTAATTTTTTCACCTCTGTATCGCTCTGATATGTTAAACACAACAAGAGTACCACCTCGCACTTTTCTAATGTGCAATGGTTCTTTTATTCCGTACTTTGGACACTTCTTACCCTCTGCTAGTTTCTTAAGTTCTTGGATAGAAATACCATGTTTTTGAGCATCTTTTTTCATTTGCTCTTCCACAGATAACTTTTTCTCCTTTTCTCCATCTTTTGTTTTAAATAAGCTCATAAAATCTCCTTTGTAAGCCACACCATGCCATAGGAACTAAAGAGGTCAAGTGGAAGAAAAGTAATTTGAATAACAAGATATTTACATGAGGAGAATATGGAGATTTAGAGAGTATCGAGCATAATGTAACAACATCGTAATTCCAATGATCTAATAACTCTAGCAAATATTTTTTAAAGGTAAAATACGCGAGACAAATACAGTAGCCCGTTTTTTAACCCATGAACTTTAAAATTTCTTTCTTGCTAGAGATTTGCCTCAGTGGTATTCGGCCCACTGAATACAGAAATTCAATCAGATGAATTTCCTTGAGAAGTTATTTTATAAGACGACAATATAAATATGTCTATAAACTTGAAAGAAGTACTTGAGAAAGAACTCAAGCGCAGAGATTTATCAATTACACAACTTGCAAATGATTGCGAGATTCCAGTATCTGTTCTACATGGCTGGGTAAAGGGAACTTTACCTTCAGCTAAAAATTTACATTTAATAAAAACTCTCAGTAGCCATTTAAAAATACCTGTAGATCAAATGTTATTTTCAGAAAATGACGAAGACAAGCGATCTCACTTGATTCTCTTTTCATCTACGTTTATGGATGGTGACACACAATACAAGTTAACCATTGAAAAAATGAAGGATGTTAAATGAAAATATTATTTGTTCTTTTTATTAGTATATTTTCACAACTCTCATTCTCAAATTCATTAACAGACTTTCACGACAAAGGCTGTGAATTAACAGGATCATACTCTAAATGGTTTATTGTATCGAAACTAGGTAATGAACAATACGATGTTTCAATTTCGATGGGACGTTATAAACCAATGAAAAAAGGGATTATTAATCTTAAAACAATTCAATTTTCAAAAAAGGGAGAAATTGGATATTTCATATTTCTGAAAAAGGTTTCTGTTAAAAAAATGAAATTGAAAGATGGATTTGATGTTTCTGTCACTACATATAATGAGTCTCTTGAATGCAAAGAGCATTATTTGAGAAAAGTAAGTTTTATTCAAGGTAGTTATCCTAAATCACCAGTTTTAGATCAAAAGATATGGAATGAAGATCAAGAACGCCTCAAGAAAAAGAGAGAAGAATGGAAAAAGAAGAAGGCATCAAAAGATAAAAAGCAATCCATAGAAATCAAGAAAAAAACGGCTATTGAAAATAAAACCAATAAGAAAAGGGAGTCATTATATGACTAATCTATCAAAAATAATTTCAACATTACTCTTAACATTATTGGTCTCTTGCTCAAGTGCACCGAAACTAAAGTATCTTAACTTTAAAAATGAAATTACTCTTAAATATGTCCTAAATTACCCTAGTTTCTCTGGCCTTCCGAAAAGTGAAGCTAAACAAAAGCGAAAGATTTTTATGGAGGCAGCGATTAAGCAAATATATGCTTCGATTTTCAGATTAGGATATTATGGAAAATCTAATTTTAATCCAGATAATTTCGGTCTAGGTCGAGATTCTATATATTACGGCCGTATTCCATTCAGGTACACCAATAATACTCCTCCAGTTTTAACATATCATTATGAAAATTATCGTGGTGATAATTATGGCCACATAGAGGAAAAAAGTTCAAGTTACGGTATTCATGATTGGAGTTATCCTTTGGCAGAAAGTGAAGAAGGATACTACATAGTATCTCCAGAAAGAATACAGAAAAAAATCAGTAATAATATATTAGTTATCAAAAAGAAAGAGCTGACGAATGCATTGAACAGATTTTATAAAAATCACGATATAATTAATTCTAAAAATGTTTTAAAGGAGTTTTTAAGATCACATGCCCATAAATTTGTAAATTACAGAACCCCCATAAGGTCACTTTACAAGCAAATCTTCACTAAATATAAAATGTTACAATCTGGTGCTGGTCTTTCAGATGAAACCACAAATATGCCTAATTCAATTAATTTTTCTATAGAGAAGGAAATAAACCGTCAGTTAATTTGGGGTTTGATGTTTGTACTAGACAGTAAAATTTCAGCGAAGAGAGTTAATAAGAAACAACTTAATATTGTAATTGAAATTCCTTTTGATCAAATTATTAAAAAATATAATATAAAACCACTTTCAAAATACATAGAGGACTAAAATACATTGTTCTAACTCTCACAACTGCAGGAGGATGTGTTCAAAATAATAATATTTCTTAGTTTATTATTAACAAGTCTAAATGCCAAAGCAGAATGGCTTTGCAAAGAAGCTTCCTCAACAGCTGAAGGTAACATCTTTTATGCCTGTGGCCACTCTATCGCTCTAACATTAAGTGAATCAAGGAAAAACTCATTACTTAATGCTAAAGAAGAATTTAGACAATTTTGCAAAGAATCCTTCCATTGTAAAAATAGTGCCTATACCATTTCTCCAATGAGAACAGACTGTTCAAAAGTAAATAAAAGATACTCATGCTATCGAGGCTTAAAATATAAGTTATCCAATAAGAAACGTTCACAAATGGAGATTAACAGCAAGACACTAGCTGAAAACATTGTGGCCAAAGAAGCAGAACTAGAGAAATTACAGAAAAAAATACAAGACTTAGAATACCTAGAAAAACTAAATCAAGATATTAAGCGCATAATAGAAGTAGAGCAGCTTGAAACTGATATTGAATATTTAAAAGATATTGAAGTTATCAATAAAAATAAGATACCTTTTATCGGTAACGCAGGAATGATTTTTTATTTCGTAAGAATCCCACTTACAGAAAAATCTCAAGGCGTTTTTGGTATTGGCGCTGACTATGAAAGATATATTTATAGTGATCTTCTCGGCCTACGTTTTCAACTTGCTTATCTGACAGGAAGCAGCAGTAAAGAGTTAGATCAAAGAGGTACCGCGAATACAACTTCAAGAGAATCCTTCCACTCCCACAAAGGAGTAGATACTTCAATATCCTTACCAATACACTCAAAAAATGCATCAATTGCGCCCAAGTTTGGCTACACAGGCGTTAGTTATGAAGCTTCGACAAAATCATATAACGAATATGGTGTTGGTCTCAGCGAGCAAACCACCGCTAAAAAATTCGATGATACCTACATAGGCTTAGAGTTTAGATATGGTTACAGATTTCATGGTGCTATTGATGCAAGAAGATACTTCAAAGCAAGAAGAAATGTTATCAGTGGAAGCATCGGTATAAGCATCGAGTTTTAATCCTCTCAAAAACAATTATTACAAAAAATTTAAATAAAACTAGTCTATTTAACTCCACCTTTATATAATTCTACGCAGCATCGGAGTAGATATGAAATATGAGTTTGAACTTGAATTTGATTGGGACACACCAATAAATGAGCCCCACTTAAATGAAAAAGGCCGCTTCTGTGGAAGAGATTATGAAATTTCGACTATTAAAAATTACATCTTACGACGTGAAAGTTCATCTATTCTCTTAATTGGCCATAGAGGTGTTGGAAAAACATCTTTGATGCGAAAAGTTATACACGAAGCTAAATCGACAGACTGGAAACCAAAAACAATTCTGCCAGTTTTTATAAACGGTCCACAGTTTATAGATAAGGAAAATGGAAATATTGAGGCATCTTCTCTTCTAAAAGTTCTTATTACTAGACTCTACCGAACATTAGATTTTTATAATAAGAATAAAGACATTGATTCCTTATCTGAGGAAACAGGAGAATTATACAAAAAAGCAGCTGCAAGTATTTATAAAGATATATCTGAGAGCCTCAATCAAAAATCACAAAGTAATGAAGTTACCAAAACATCAATGTTAAGTTTAACAATACAAGACGTCGTTAAATTCATATTATTAATATCAGTGTCACTAATAATGATATTCATTTCTTTAACAAGTAACGTGGACTTTTTTGAGGCTTGGCATAGATTGGTACTATCTATTGCCGCGATTAGTATTCCTGGTTTTATTTCCTACAAATCAATATATAAAAAAGAATCCAAAGCGGAAGGATTGGCTAAAGAAAAAGCTCAACAGTATTATTTTTTTGACAATGATATTTCAAATTTAGAGTTTGATCTTGAAAAACTTCATGAAAAATTTTCTCAAAGAAATATTCAAATTATTTATATTATTGATGAACTTGATAAAGTCACACATAAAGTATTTACAGATGTAGTTCATAAATTTAAAAATCTGTTTACTCTAGGATATGCCAATTTTATTTTCATTACGAGCGAAGAAGTTAAGAAAGATTTATCAAGAATGGGTGATACCAGTCGAAAAGTAGATTACACATATTTTAATGTAAATTTCTTTATATCTAGACCTTTAATCTCTGATCTTAATAATTTTTTACCAACAATAATTAAAGAAAGTAAACCCTCTAGCAAAACTGTCAAAACCAGCTTTTTTAATCATCTACTGTTTAAATCTAAAGGTGATTATTTTGATTTGATAAGGACTATTCAAAATCATATTAATGGCTACAATGATAAAATTCCACTTATTTCATTTGATGATGAATATTCTAATAAAATTAGAATTAGCTCTCAACTTCAAAAGTCTATCCAACTAATTTTTGAAGAAAAATACATGTCCCTACATAAGGAAAAATGGAGCCAAAATGAAAGTATTCTTCATGCTATGTATAATCTAGCTCATATTATATTAGATGCACCCCTTTCAGGAAAAGTTATCGATTTTGAGGCAAATGAACCTTACCTTAATTTCTCTGCAAAGCGTGACCTCGCATTGTTTCTATATCGTGTTAACTATTTAAGCTTCAGTCAAGAGCATGATGTTACTGTTATAAATAATCAATTTAACCACAAAATAAAGGGTACAACATATCTTTCGACTAATGACTTCAGCCAAGATGTACCAACGAAATTAAATTTCCTAAGCCAATGGGAAGAAGAACTAATTAGTGAAGTAGATAATATTTTACTTTCGATTGCCAAGGTTACAACAATTTTAAATGCGTTAGATGCAGATCTAAATTTACCAACAGATCCATTAGAAATTATTTCAAATAAGAATATTACTGAGCCAACAAGTCTATTTACTAAATTGACTTCATTCGGATTAAACCTTGATCCTTTAAAAAATATATTGGCCATCTATGAAACTCTCATGACTGATATTCCAAAGACATATCAACATGATGCGATTGAAATCCAAAAGAAGAATTTAAAAGCAGAAGAGGCTAAAATTATTAATCATATACATTCAGTAATATCCAACTCTTTTTTAAAAAAACTAAGTACATTAAAACCGAATGGAGTTCACTCACAAATTAATGATAGAAATCACACTCAAGTTATACCAAATAGACTTGACCCCAACTTTCTGCAACGAGTAACAAAACAAAGTAACTTTGTATTAACAGATAGAGCTAAAAACAAAATTTTAATAATTGTAAACCCAACTGAAGATGATGTTTTCAAGGGGATTAAAGAACTCGCTCTCAAAGGTGATAATAATTACGAATGCAAAGTTATCTCTCTCAAGAAGTCAGGGTGCAGAAAAATAATCGATATTCCATTCGGTTCAAATATTGATTCTAAGCCCGTTGAATCTATATTTGAAAAAATAAGAAGTTGGTATTTAACTGAAGAATAAGCCTTTGTGCATTTTTCTCATGTAATTTAAAATGGAATGTCTTCTTTAAACCTTTTTGGAGTTACTTTAGGAGGAGTTCCTTTAGGTATCATTTTTTTTTCTTTTATCCAATTTATTGCGGCCTTAATTCGTGATACGTCGTACTGTGTTTTGTCTGGGTGCCACTTTGTTAAAAACTCTTTAATTATTATTTCGTCAGTTACTTTTTTCTTAGATATTAACAAATCATTCCAACATGCATATACCGTTGCAAATATTTCAGATTGTTCATAATTCATATCTGCCATAAGTTCTAAAATTTGCTCAATTATCTTTACATCTTTGCCAAATAACTCATCAACCTTGTTTGCCATTATATCTATATTTTTTTTAGCTTTGTACCTATATAAATCCTCTCCATCTTTATTTTTTTTATGCTGGATCGAAAAAAGTTCTAATTCCTGTCCGAGTTTATCAACTCCAACTTTATCATTGTAAAAAAAACGTTGATCTAAGGGGCCCGCTGCTTCGCGTACATAATTTGTTTTTAAATTTTCATTAATCGAAACATCACACAAGTATACTGCTTTTGCTATTTTTACTCTATTTAATTTAGCGTTGTTTGGTAGCTCTTTTATAATTTTACTAACAAGAGCAAGCCGCTTCTCTAATACTTTATCAAAAGATGTCTTTGGAAAAAATATTTCGTTGCTGCCATCTTTTATTATATCTTTTTTACCTTCAACTTTTTCGTAGCTGCATATATCTGTAACAAGCCTTGACCAATCTATAAGGCCACTCTCTTTATCAACATCGATAACTTCACTGGCTTTATCTCTCCATCTTTCTTTTAAATTTTTAATTTCTTCTACAAGTTTTACTCTTAGAGCCTTTAGGGAATTTTCGGAATGATTCTCTATGCTTTTAACGATGAACTTGTACATATCGTCAACTCCAGATATTTCTTTCCAGAATTCCTTCCCCGCAAGTTCTTCAAAAATATATTTTGACCCTTTTCCATTGGATGACTTTTTACCATAACAATATCCAACAATAGGCCTCACCGATTTTTTTTCACCTTGAAAAATCCTCATTGCTTTTTTCATGTGATCATCTTGCTTTGCTTTAGAGTTTGCATTGAAAATTTTCACACCTGATTTAATTGAAATTAATAGAATCGCATTGTGTGTTCTAAGTTCAAGATCTACCCCTTCTGTCAGAGATTTCTTTCCTCCAGAAATATAGATTGCAAGAGGTTCAAAAAATTCATCTCCGAAAATCGCAGAGTCTGATATTTGAACATATTGATTAACGATATCAGCGATTAGGGAATCAAAATCATTTATTCCATTTGCTGAAAGTAAGTATGGGTTCTTATTTTTGATTGTATCAACGAGCTTAATATTACTAATATTAGTAATTCTCCTATTGTAATAATTAGACAATAGTTTTCTTATTTCTGAATCAATTTGTTCATCTGTTCGTTTAGCCATAATTTAATACATTTCGTTTTAAAACTTATCGGCTAAATGTTTGATATGTTTAGGCGGGATTTATATCAATTTTTCGATATGGTCTCTTTTTAGATCTAACTTCATGAGCTTGTTCAGCTACAGCTACAAACATTTCTCCTAGAGCTTTTCCGACTCCAACAGGAACCGCATTTCCTAACTGCTTGTAAATGCTCGCAGTGCTTCCAGAAAAAATCCAATCATCAGGAAACTGCTGAACTCTGGCATATTCTCGTACCGATAAAGGCCTATCTTTGGTTGGATGCCCAAGGTTTGTAGCTCTTTGTCCAGGTGCTGTCGTTAAGGTTGGACAAGGCATATTTAAACTCAACCTTCTATAATATGAAGTCCTCCCTCCTTGTGCTTCGTATGCAGCCCCCATCGCTTTTCTTGCAATTCTTTTAGGTAAATCTCTCCAGTTTCCACCCTCAGGAATCATCTTCATTATTTCTTTTCTCTTTGCAGAGTACTTAGAATAAACTTGATCTTTTTCCTTTAAATCTTCAATTGCATCACCTAATGTTTTCCATCTTAGCTCTGGCTTTTGATGAATTTTAAAATGAGATGGTTTTGGGATAAATATATCCTCATGATCTCTACTACCAATGAAGATTATTCTATCCCTGTGTTGAGGAACACCGTATTCTACAGCATCAATCAATTCACAAGTAACTTTATACCCAGCTTTGCGAAATTTTTTCAAAAGTATATCAATTACTTTTTCATCTTTTTTATTTTCCTTAGAGATTGCAGATAGTAAACCTCTAACATTTTCCATAATAAAGAAACGAGGTTGGAGTTTATTAACTATATGAGCAAAATCATAAATAAGAGATCCTCTTGAGTCAGAGTCAAAGCCTCTATTTCCTGCTGTTGAAAATGACTGACATGGCGGGCCACCAGATATCAAGAACAATTCTTTTTTCTTAATTCCAGCTTTCTTTAAAAGAGAGTTGCAGCTAGGATCGTCTTTTACAATTTGCCCGATATCGCCCTGAATGGCATTCACAATATTTTCGTTCAATGTCTCTACACAATCTTTTTCAAAGTCTACTGCGAGAGCAGTACCAATACCAGCAGCTTCCAAACCGAGATCTAGACCAAATGCACCTGAAAATAATGAAATACTTTTATACATAGAATCATTTTATCAAATTATTCTATGAGTTTCAGTCTTGGAAGATTCTACCTATATAATATTAGTTGACTCTTTTCTAATCAAAGTCTTTAGATTTCATCCCCCGTATATCAGTACTTCATATATATGAAGATACTTATTATTTACACTTACTGAGCGGACTTAGCATAAATTGCCAAACCAAGCTCCAACTTAATTAACATACCCCAAATCTCCTCCCTCTGGCCTTGTAGGATGGATAGTGAAGATAAATATCTTGTCATTTCTACTCAACAAATTCTAAAATATTAAATTATGAATGAAATGGTAGCTACGGAATATTCAAAATCTGCTATCTTCGGGTGTGCGAGTTCAAATCTCGCCCGGGCCACCATCTCTTTCAGTTCATTGACTATTAAAAGCTTCAACAAGAAGAATTAATGAAACTATCTAAAATAGAAGAAATTGCACAAGACTTAGAAAAGTTCCCTCTGGGAAAATGTGGACCAAGTGATGACCCGGATATGCAATACGGCTACACCTGTGGTTTTCGAGACATTGCTATAAGGTTTATAGCCTCCATAAAACGTATTGGTGATCCTGATCTATCAGAACTTGTAGAGGGATTAAATACTGACATTAGTAATTACGTAGAAGAAGCGCACAAGTTAAGAGCTGATTTGATTCCTATAATAGATGCCTTTAGAGAGGCATATGAAGACCCTGATTACGAAGTTAAAGCTGCTCGAAATGCAGCTTTTTTAGATTTCGATACTTTGAATGAGCTAAAGGTCTTAGATAATGATGAATTTGACACTTCTAAGTTGGTAAGAATGTGTGAAGAGCTTAATGATTCATTTGGCAGAAGCAACTATATTTCATCTATTTTATTATTAAGAGCAATCATAAATCACATACCACCAATTTTTGGACATGAAACATTCTCACAGGTTGTAGCCAATTCTGGTCGCAGTGTTAAGTCGATTTTAAATAGGTTGCAAGAAGATGCGCGACCGATAGCTGACTTACATTCTCATATCCTTATTCGAAAAAAAGATTCATGCCCAACTAAAAATCAAATAGAGCCTTATAAAGGTAGTTTTGAAGTACTGATGCAAGAAATTATAGCAAAGCTTTAAAAGTTGAGTCCTACATATAAAAGTGGTTACTTTTTAATACAAGCCTCAATATTGTTAACAAAAGCAAGACAGGAATTTATTAGTGCAGATATCTCCTCTTGCTGCAAATCTAGACTATTACCTTCATGATTAAAGCCAGCTCTATGAACACAATCATGCCTTTTCTCAATTGCTCTATACAACCATTGTGGATTACCCACATCAATATTTAATATTTTTTTATACATTGGTTTAACACGTGATATATTATGGAAAACAATTTTCTTTAAAAACTTTTTTACATCATTTTTTAAACTCTTCTTTTTTGTAAAAAAGTCTCTCATACAAATTTTTTCTCTCGAATAATCAAGATCTTTTTCTATAAACTTTTGCAGCATAGAGTCTGAATCCGTTATTAAATTAACAAAGGTAGAATATAAATATCCTTCAGTTGCAGATATAACGTGACCATAAATCATTACATAAAGGTTTTGCCTATGTGATTCTGCTAACCCTGCATTACTTTTAATCAAAATAGATGAGCTATCTAGAGCTGAATCAAATACTTCATAAGGGGTTTTATCTTCAACTTCAAATTCATCATAAAATTCTTCTTCGTCTGAGCGGTTATATTCCCACTCCTTTTGGTCATAAAATGCTTCCTGTAACTCTAACCATTCTGCTGATATTTCATTCGCATCAGGATCATCTAGCCTTTCTCTAATCCACTCTTCCATTTTTTCTTCTTCTAATTCTTGCTGTATTTCAATTTGTAAATCAGAGTGATATCCCATTTTTCTTACCTTGAGCTATATTATTAAGTAGAACTCCTATATCGGCGTTTCTATAAATAATTAAACTTGGAATACCTCAATTTTTCTTTTACTAAAAGTATTTGACTGTTTTCTTTTTTGCATTAAGCCCCATTGAAAATATTTAAAAAAGACATCTCGGCTTGATTGGCCATGCAGTTGGCAACAGATTTCAACTCTGTCATCTATATCCAAATCTAGACATTGCAGCGTAATATTCAATCTCCTATCATCATGCGGCTTATACTCATGAAATTTATACTCAGAATAGTCCATAGGTAAATTTTTAATTATTTTGTAAATCTGATCCTTCTTAAGCGCCATCAAATGCTCTTCATTTTGAATCATCTCAAGAATAAACAAAGCAACTTCTTTATTAGTACAACACGCAGTATACGGCCCAGATTTTGGCTCATTATCCTGCTTACCTAATATTCTAATCAAATCAGAACTCACTCTCTTTTTATTAGCTTTATTTACATATAAGAATAACGCTCCTAAGTTTTTATCCTTAATTTTTTTTATAAAATCATTTTTAATATCAATATGCTCTTCAGATTCAGCACCAATAAAGTCTTCCACTTCAATTGCATCTGCCTCAGAAATTCTTAATCCGAATGCAACACATATAGTTTTAACAAACCTATAGCGTCCCTTAGGTAGGCTTCTAAGCCATCTTAAAACATCATCCCAGTTAGGTAATGCCCCTGGAATTATGGTTTCTCTAGAATCTCTCCTAACAGCTTCATCATAAATTTGAGGAATAATTTTAATCTCATTCTTAAACTTTAAAAATTTAAAATACCTTCTTAAAGCAGTTCTAGCTCTATTCCTAGAAGACGCTTTATTTAGATGCTCACATAAACAAACTTCCCACCTAGCTATACTATCTAAATCCCATTTCTTTGGGCTTTTAAGCTCTAATCGTTCATAAAAAAACGGAAATATATACATTCTTAAAAATCTTTCATATCCACTAATCGTAGAGTGCTTCGAAGTATTGGCCAACCATTTTATATACTCTACTCTATGGTTAACATAGAATTCAGGAATCAAATTCCCTCTCCCAATAGAATTATTATTGGACATTTTCCAGTCACTTACAATTTTTTTACTCGCCTCTAATGATTTACTATCCATCCAAGCCGTTTTCCACCTAGGACATCTAAACTGATTCTTTTCTCCATATAGCTTGTATAAAACATATTTTCGACCATTACCTCGATCAATTATATCTGACCAAGAAATGATACTTCCTTTATTTTCATGGTCTTCACGAAAAAAATTACTTGGCCTCTCCTTAACCATTTTATTTTTCGTTTTTTTATATAATCCTCTTTTAGAAGACATATTTCTCCAAAATCACAACTCTTTTGCAATATTCCCCCCGTATTTAACTCTAAAGTAATTATGACTTATGGAACAAAAAAGGAAAGGGCATTTCAATATTATTATTACTTTTAAAGGTTTTTTTATTATGAATTTCATAGAAGTGACATCTATATAAAAGATGTAGTTATTTTTAACTAAAATCTAACTGTTTATATTGATACCCCTAAGTAATAACTCAGAGGTATATTTTGAAACAGTTTTCATTAATCATTTTTTTTAACATCACATGTAGATGGGAGATAACCAAATATTCGCTCAAAATCAGGTGTGGTAATTAAGTTGAATTTTTGAATAGCTTCATCGTTTAGAGCAAAGGTTCCTGTTCCTTCATCGAATACACCTTCCTTAAGACATAAAACTAGTGTGCTTTCTACACCTTCTTTAATAGTCCGAGATCCATTAATAAATCCATCAAATCTATCATGAGCTTAAATGTTTTCTATTCTTGTCACATTTTTTTATTTAGTTTTTTCATTAGTATTTTCCTATTAATAAGATTAGTTATTTTTATACAGAATTAATTATGTAGTGCTTTATTACTATACATATTTAAAATCATTCTCTGTATCCCATTCAAATTTCCTTTCAGCATATTTTATGTAACCTTCATCATTCCATATAATTACTATTTCGCCATATTCCCAGTTTTCTGCAAAGTACTCACCCTCTTCTTTATCGATTACAGGTCTAGATAGTTTTAATTTTATAAGGGCATTAGCATCCGTATAATCATCAAAAATCAATTCAATATTTGTAATTTGTATAAGATCTTCTAAATAACTAATAATCCCTCTAAAAATAATGTCGACATCCTTTATATAAGGCGAAAATACTTTATCTTTCTCAATATTGAATTTTTCTTTGACGAAATATAGATATTTGTTTTTCTCCTTAAGGATTGCACTCATTCTTTTTTTAAATTCAACATCAAGCAAATCCCTTTTTTTACGTAACTCATAGAATGTATTGATTCCTTCAAAAATATTTTCATTCATAATAAACCTCACAATTTGAAACGGTTTTGTTTCTAACATTACAATTTCACACATTTCATAATTTATTTCTAGTATTTGAATAATATTGCTTTTGGCTAAAGAATTTACAGGTGCTTAGAAGGGTCTTTTGAATTTAATAATTACTGGGAACTAATATACATATAGTTACAGAAGATGTTTTATAGTTTTAGCATTTTTCTAATATCTTTTGTCATATCAAGGCTGTCTTTAATAATAATCATTACACCTCTTTTTATTTTTTTAAGGCCTTTTTTGTTGAGTGATAAAATAGACCCAAAATTTCCATTCTTTATTGAATTGAGTATATTTGTTTTATTACAAGAATCAAGACCAACATATTGTTTTTTCAACCCCATTGAGTTGAACATATTGACTCTTCTTATATAACAACTTTTGTTTCCTCGACCATCAACATATGTATTTAAGCAAAATAGATCCTTGGTTCCATTTGACTGCTTCGTTTTACCTGAAATCACAACAAAGCACAGAACAGCATCATCATATATCTTGTATGTGAATGCTTTTGCTGAATACTTTTTGACCTCATTAGTGAAATTTTGATTACCATCATTTTTTGAGACTAGAAAACGATCTGATGAGTTAACTATAGTTGGCATTAAGGCTGTTAAAAAAAAATATAGTATTATTAGTGGTTTCATCATTTTACCCTCGTTATTTGTATTGAATATTTTCTTTTTTCATCTTCAAAAAGAAGAGATGTTATTACCTTTTTGTCATCATCTCCCAAAAGGAGTTCTTCAAGTGATAAACCTAGGTGTGTAGCAAGTTTTTTTAGAGCACCCACATTCTTAAGGCTAGGCATTCTTCTGCTTGAAACCCAATCTGCAAGAAGAGACTTACTGATTCCAAGGTCTCTTGCAAGTTGACTAAGGTTCTCACCCTTAAGTCTTCTTTCTAATATTTCATGTAATTTAGTTTCCACTATTGGGTATTCGTGCCATGCACTCGGTGCCCTGTCCAAAGTGCATGGCACGACAAATTTGGCACGACAAATTGGATTTGTGTGCAGACGGTGGAGGAAGTAACGGGAGCCGTAGCAGGGCATGGAAGTTTTACCTTCAAGAGCTTGCCAATAAAATTAGTATCTCAATTACCGTTTGTCATTACCCCCCAGGAACGAGCAAGTGGAATAAAATCGAACATAAAATGTTTTCTTTTATTAGTTTAAATTGGAAAGGAAAACCATTAGAAAATTATGAATCAATTGTGAAATTGATAGCTGCAACTAAGACAAAAAAGGGATTGAAAGTTAAGGCCAGGTTAGATAAAGTTAGATCATTAACTCCAAGTGATAAGTGGAATGGTCTATTCATTTCATATTCCTTTTTTCAAAACCAAGTAAGTATTCAGAAAGGTCCAATGGATTATTTGCAATAAATTTAGGGGAGCATGCATTTAATTCTACTATTGAGCCATATCCATAACTAACACCTACTTTATGAACATTATTATTCTCAGCACCAATTAAGTCATGTTTACGGTCTCCAACCATAATCGTTTCCATAGAGTTTAAAGACTCTTCATCTAAGATATATTTGATAAGGTCAGTCTTGTCCTTCCGGGTACCATCAAGTTCGCTTCCATATTCTGAATTGAAGTAAGTTGATAGTTTAAAATACTTTAATATCTCTGATGCATAGACAATCGGTTTTGATGTGGCCAAGAAGAGATGATGACCTGAGTTCTTAACTTTTTTTAAACACTCTTCAATATCATCATAAAGAAGGTTCTCGAACATACCAACTTCTTTAAATCTTTCCCTATAAAAATCAACTGCACTATCAACTTGTCTCTTGTCTTTAAGTAGCTCAGAAAATGAATCCTGGAGAGGAGGTCCAATACACCAGTCTAAATCCTCTGGAACATCTTCATTTAATTTTTTAAGAGCAAACCTGATGCAATTCGTAATACCTAATTTGGGGTCAGTTAAAGTCCCATCAAGGTCAAAAAGTATATTCATAATTTAGTCCTAATCATAATAAGTATCACAATCTTCAGTATATTTTTCAGACACTATATACTCGACTACATTTTCATTTGCATTATGTACTCTGTGCTTAAGGTTTCCTGCTAGTTCAATTCCCTCTCCAGCCCTAAGTGTGTATAATTTATTCTCTGTTTCAATTGATAAGGTCCCCTTATTCACAAAAAAGAATTGTGTCATTCCCTTGTGATAGTGCATCGAAGTTGAAGAACCAAAAGAAATTTCTTCTAATTTAATATTAAAGCCCTTGGACTCTAATAAATACCAACCACGACAATTCTTTCCAAATTTGTACTCTCTTGAATTGTCTCTATTTTGTATCACTTAACTATCTCCGATTGTATTTTTCCAATTAGGATTAATTGATCTGGTTTCAATATGGTCTTGCCACTTACCAGAAAGGTATAGCTCTTCTTTAACTAGACCAACCTCATAGAAACCAAGTTTCTCTAAAACTCGTCCACTAGACTTATTCCATGGCATATAATTCGCGAGTATTTTATGTATATTT
>Ga0316206_1001524_pt1 | contig 19869 bp, 10 predicted proteins | sample 6monthpyrite_MG_FD_204942 | JGI IMG/M metagenome (GOLD analysis project Ga0316206, IMG submission 204942) | Microbial mat bacterial communities from mineral coupon in-situ incubated in ocean water Damariscotta River, Maine, United States -... | ecosystem: Environmental > Aquatic > Marine >... | reverse complement strand
TGACCTGGTTGTTGTAAAATCATGAACCCTGCATTTGTGCCAGATAGATTCTATTGGAAATAGAGATGCCAGGGGTAGCTCCTGTGAAGTAGATTATGTAGTGGCCAGTCAGCAAAACTTTATTCCCATTGAAGTAAAGTCTAGGTATTCAACGAAAAGTCTAAAGTTATTTATTTCCGAGAAAGAATCGCCGATGGCCGTTAAAATCAGTAGGAATCAATTCAAAGAAGGCAATATTATTAATTGCGTTCCTTTGTATTATACTGAGGGCCTGATCAGGTTTATCCTCATATTGGGTCAAAAATTTTGATCTCCATCGTTTCAATATTTATACCCATATTAAATTCTTCTACATAGAATTTTTCTTTAATTTTTTGTGACATTTTAACTAATTCTACATACTGTTCTTGATAAAGTTCCGATTGAGATAAGACCTCAAATAAGTCCATCATTTCTATAGATGGAGTGTACTCAAAAATTATAATATTATTATTGATATCAATAGCTAATATTTTACTGATGGGTACCTGTCTTTTAGCGAGTTCTTGAAAGAGTTTATAATTTTCTATGATATCTAATGGATCAAATTTAAAATGTTTTAGTATTTTTAATACTTTTTCTTCAGAGTCTTCTACAACATAAACCCAACCTTCAGAGCCCTCTCCAATAAATTCTTTTATGCGATATTGTTTATTATTGGCGAGAAAGGTTTCATCATAATGGCCATTTAAGTTTGTTGTATAGTTTATTTGTTTGGCCTTCATTTCAGATTTATATAAAGCCTGTAAGTAGTTTATAAAACCTCGATCCCTTAACCCAGATTTTTCATTCATGCCCTTAGCTAAAGAAAGGCATTTTGTATTGGCGAGACTTTGATCAATACTGGAGAGAGAGTAGAATAATATTAAAATTAAGATTTTCATTTACCGGTGATATCCTCTCCATTGGCTTAATAGAGCTTAAATAATAACATAGAGCACTTTTTTTCTCCTCTTATTGGTAGCGATTACAGCGATGTCGAAAGTTTTTACACAATTTAATGACGAGTCAAACGAAACGAGGCCAAGTGGAAAAGCATTTTTAGCAAATTCCGTATTTTCAGTGACTTAACGTAAATCTGCCTTAAAAGGTCCAATTATAATTGCCACTATTTCTAGGGCGCCAAGTTGGCCCTTTTACCGATAAAAAAAGAAGTCGAAAATTCTTAAGTTTAGCAGACTTAATAGGTTGATATTATTAAGTTCAAAGCATGCACAAAATTAACTTACTAAAACCGTAATGTTACTCACGTCTAGACCCGAATAGTTCTAGAATAAACGTAGAGAAGACAACCCAAATTGGGAGATGAGGAAATTGCGAGAACCTAATTTTTTACCCCATTCCGGTTTTAAAATGCATAAACTTTTAGGTTTATTATGCGCCAGTTTCTTTGTGTTTATGATGGATGGAAGTAACGCTTATGCCGCGTGTGCCGCCACCAATACCACCTGGCAGGCGACGGGATCCACCAATTGGAATCAAGGTGGTAACTGGACCAACGGCAAACCGACTTCAGATAGCTTCAATGCCATCATCACAAATACTGGCTCCCAGCCTATTGCCATTACCACCACGGTATCCTGTCTAGAAGTTCAATCGGGATTTTTAAAAGCAACTTCTGCGAAAACCATTACCATTACGGGTGATTATTTTCGCGCCACCACCCCAGAATCTTTGAGCATCACCAACGATAATTTTACCATTCATATGGCCGGTACAACCCCGCAGACATTAGAGATCGTCGACGAGATTAGAGACCTTACGATTTCAAACCCCACCACCGTGACCACCACGAATCCCTTTATTATTGAATCTGAACTGTCACTTTCCGGCAATGGAACTTTAATTATCAATGACGATATTTATTTAGATACTTCAAGTATTAAACAAGTCATCCCCGCCGGGTTTACTGTGATCATTGCTAATGGTGCCACAGTTTTTGCCAAGGGCGGTCTCGATGTTTTTGGCACTCTAAAAATTCAAGCGGGAGGAACCCTGCGTATTAAAAATAATAAATATCTCAGCATTAATAGTGGAGCGGTAATACAGATGAACGGTGCCAATGGTAATCCTGCGCGGCTTATTTCCGACGGCGAGGGGGAATGGTTTTATTTTGAAATGCAGGGAAATTTCAGCGCCGAACATTTTTATATTGCACGGATGAGACAGAAAGGGATGGAAATTGAAGGAACTGTCTCAGCGATAGATAATGGTGAGTTTCATTTTATTAAAAGTAATGCCGCTGCCATGACCATCAAGTCGGGTTCCACCATGCCTAGTACTATGAGTTCAATCGGTTTTTTTGACGATCACGGCTACGCCAATAATGATAATATTGATGCCGACGACTATTCCGGCGCTGTTATCACGATATCCCCTTATTCTGGCAACCGCTCCGGCGAGAGTTATGATGTCGATAGCAATAACAAAATCAGTTGGGGTACTAAAGAGGCGACAGAACTCTTTCTCATTAATAATTCAAAGGAAACCCAACCACCGCAAACCATTTCAGATGATTCAATTATGAAAACTTTTGGTGTTTTTGCTTTTAACTTAACAGATGTGGATACCTCCACCGATATTACGGAAATTACCATTACCATGACTGGCAATGCCGCCGCTAGCGATATAGAAACATTGCAAATCTGGGACGACGCCTCAGAAGATTGTAATTATGGTGGCGGCGGTGGCCCCGATGCCCAAATAGGCAGTGATTTAGTTTTAACGGGCACACCTCCCAAGGTGACTGTCACCATTCCGGCCGGGCGTATTAGCACCGATGGCAGCACCCAAGGTTGTTTTAGTCTGCGTGCCTCCACGTCAACCACCGCCCAACACGGAAAGTGGATTGCTTTTGGCGTGATGTCCACTGGCCATGTCACCAACTCGCAAGGTTATGTCTTCAGCAGTAACTCCGGGCCCCCCTTAGAAAACCACGAATCGGAAATCGTCTCCAATAACGGAACCGCCTGGAGTGGCGCCAGTAGTAAGAGTATGATCGTCGATGGAAACTGGGATAATAACGCCCCCAATTGTGCCATTTCTTGCACCATTGGTGCCTCTGTTATCAACGATCCCCAGGTTAGCGCCGATCCTGTATCTTGCCTCAATGCTTATTTGTTAGGTGGTGCCGTTTTAGACTTTAATAACACCAGCAACCGTTTTCAAGTGTGTGGCCAATTGGAAATTGGTGCCAGCTTTGATTTCCAAAATGCCACCGATGGTATTATCGAAATTGCCGGCAGCGCCACCCAAAGTGTCGTCTCAGAGACCAGCTTTCCCGGGGACCTGACCATTAATAATACGGGTATCAGTGGCAACGATATTATTTCCATCGACTCCGATTGGACAATCTTGGGAGATGTTATCGTCACCGATGGTGTGCTGAGAATTAGCTCGCCCTATACGCTAAAGGTTTGTGGTAATTTAACCGTGCAAACTGGCGCTGAACTGATCATCGACCCAGGAGCAACGTTAGAGTTTTGTGACGGATCGGTTTTAACCATCGATGCCGGTGCCACCCTGACCATGGAGGGGACTTCGGCGAATAGAGCGGTCATCACCACTGCCTCAAACACTGCCGGCTACACCGTTGTGGTCAATGGCACCATTGCAGCGGATTACTATACCTTTAATCACCTAGGAACCGGCGGTGTCACCATTGGCAGCGGCGCCACCATCGATGCCAGCAGTCACTTGCAAAATGGTACCTTTGCTGGGCCGATCGGCAACAACCCCACCCTGCTAACCTTATTAGTTGGCATCCCCGGCAATAGTTTGACGGGGATGGAGTTTGACACGGGAGATACCTCCCCCACCGGAACTGTCACAAATATTAGTACAGTTGGTGCCACCGCCACTATGCTGACCATTTCCAACCATTCGGGCTCCTTTACTGGTGCCATATACGATGACGACCAAGCAAATTTTTTAGTTAATTGGGGCCCTTCGGTGAATACCATCCAAGTCACAAATCAGAACTCGGGGCCAGGCACTGTCTCCACTGGGCAAACATATAATATGGGAACCTTTGGTTTTAAGCAAACCGTTGGCGATGTCTCTTTTGCAGATGCCAATGTCACCTCCCTCACCTTGACCATGACCGGCACCGGGACCGGCAACGACGTGGATGCCCTAAGAATTTATTACGATGCCAATTGCGATGGTACCAGTGGCAGTTTAATTGGCACGGGCACCTTTGCGGGAACTCCCCCCACTAGTACCTTCACCATTACTAGTGGAGATTTTCTCGTCCCACAAGATAATATCACCACCCAAATGCGTTGCCTGTATGTCGAATACGATATTGCCAGTACCGCTACCAATGGCGCTACCGTTGGAGTCAGCATCGCCGCCAACACCGATTTAGTCAACGACCAGAGTTACGCTATCTCTGGTCAAACCTCGGCACCAATAAGCTTGGGTACAGAAGCTATCATCTCTGTCGCGGCCGTCACCATATGGACCGGATCGGATGATAGCGACTGGAGCCAATCCAATAATTGGACCAACGGTGTGCCCTCCTGCGCACTCAATTGTGAAATCCCCGACGTTGGCAATGATCCGATTATTGGCAATGAATCCGTCTCCTGTAAAAATTTAAATATCACCAATGGCACCTTAACTTTTAACCATGGCAGTGGAGAACTAAGTCTCTGTGGCAACCTCACCAATACCGGCACTATTGCCTATAGTGGTGGAGGGAGTGCCGCCGATATTATTATCACAGACGATGGTTCCGGTTCCGACAATGCCTTAAAAAGCTCTTCTACCATTAATAATTTAATCATCAATAAAACCAATGGCGGAACGGTCTCTATTAATAATTCATTCACTATTGCCACCTTGGATTTTCCCACCACGGGTGGGGATTTTAATTTCCAAGTTAATAATGGTTATATTTTAACTCTCACCAATGATATTGCCATCACCTCGGGTAGTTTTATCATCGACGGCGGAGCGACTCTCAAACTCGATACCAACGCCGACATCACCGTCAGTGGCACGGGATCATTTTCCATCACTGGCACCAACGATACCTTTCCCCAGGTGACCACTAACAAAGGTATGGTCACCACGGTGAGTAGCAGTGACGATTGGGGCTTCACCGCCACTGCGGGCACAGTTTCTTTAACCGGCTTCTTACTCGATCGATTGAATACCGCTGGCCTGAATATCGGTGGCACGACAGTCTTAACGGCGATGAACGGCGGCCAATTTACCAACCTGCCCACCAATTACTCAAATACCACGGTCATGCAAATCAATACCACCGGCAGCATTCCCGTTAGCGCTACCAATATTGCTTGGACCTGGGATAGCGCGAATAACTGGGATGATGGTGTCGCCAACACGAATACCCCCGCCAATAACGCAGGTTATTTTATTAACAAAAGTGCTAGCTGTAATGGCCAAACCATGTCGGTAGAAAACTGGACGGGAGATTGGTTTGAAGACACCGCCACCTTTGATGTGGACACTGTCCGAGACGACCCCAACGACTGCGTGGTTTTTGGCTCTTCCAGTTCAGCGGTATCCTTGCTTTCATTGGCAGCGGTTCCCTATAATGGTGCCATCAATATTTTATGGCAAACCAATGTCGAGCAAAACCACTTGGGCTTTAATGTTTATCGCAGCGATGTAGAGGGCGGTGAATTTTTACAAATTAATGGCGCCTTAATTAGAAATTTTAATAGTAGCACTACCGGCAAAGGGGATTATACCTTCGTCGATCAAGATGTCACGAATGGCCAACGTTATTATTATTATATTGAAGACGTCGCCACCAATCTCGGCGATAGAGAGTTGCACGGGCCAATCTGGGCGACCCCGTTGGCGACCTTGGCGAGCGCCCCGCTACCCGGCGCTACAGATAATGGCGGCATCAATGCTCCCGGCACCCCTGGCGGTGGTAGCTCTAGCACCATCTCCAACCCCTCCTACAAAAATCTAGGAAATGGGGTAGAAATTCTCTCGCAAACCAGCAAAACATTAAGAATACAAATTCAACCGGGCACCCCCACCTTTACCACGTCTGCCTGGCATGGCGCCTACCAAGACATGGCGCTCGCGGGGCATGCTCAGACGACGGTGGCGGGGGCGCCAGCAAATCTGCAGCGGACCTTATTGATCGAAGTGAATCCCTTTACCACCACAGCGGCGATTACCCAATCGAGCAAAGTGGAAACCTCCCTGAGCAATCATTTACTGGCGCCGGTGCCGCATTATGCCCCAGATATCAATGGCCAATTGGCCGCCAGCTTCAACCCGGATAATGCCACCTACACAACGAGCGTCTACTCCCCCAGTAACTTTTTTTCACTGGAAAATAATTTGCTCACCGTGGGTGGCCGAAAGTTTATTAAACTCACCATCAACCCAACCCTGTATAATCCCGTGCTACAGTCTTTCAGGCTGGCGACAAAAATTATTTTGGATATCGGCTTGGATGGAAATTCATGGCAAATAGACCCCACTCCCATAGCGCAGGAGTTTAATGCCCATTTAGTTGCCAATACACTGCGTATCAGCTACACCGCTGCGGGCATGTATGAAGTCAGTTATGATGAAATGTTCGACACCAATGTCGAAGGCCCTTTTGACAATGAAGATACTTATAAATTTCGCCTCTACTATAAAAATCAACAAATCCCCATGGAGGTTATTTCCGCCACAGGGAATTTTAGATCCGGCGATAAAGTACGCTTTTACGCTCCCTATGAGAGATCCATTGACGACGATCATAATCAAATCATTCTCAGCGCCGTCCCGCTGGATGATGCCGCTACTCCCCTGCGCATAGAGGCCCTCAATGGCAATCCTCTGCTGGGAGAAAGTACCGCCTACGAAAATAATATTCGACAAGTTACTGCGGAAAAAGATTTATTATATCTAGATCGCGAGGCCATCGGTGACAGCGGCGATCATTTTGTCTGGGGTCGTCTTATTTCCAGCAACGGTTTCGCCACGTTAAGTATGCCAGTAGAATTACCAAATCTCTCCCCCACGGCACAGGATTGGGTCAAAGTCACCGCCCATATCATAGGCAATGCCGGCAATTTAGGGGACGTCACCCATCACCTTGGCGTGTATATCAATGGCAGTGCCTTGGCGGCCGATGTAACTTTTAACCGCAATATTCGCGAAAGTTTTGCTTTCTATATCCCCAGCTCCCTCTTTAATGAGGGCAGCAATACCGTCACCCTCAAGGCGGAGGGCACCTATGCTGGCGCCGATCTCGACTGGATTTATGTTGACCGCATTGAGGTGGAGTATGCCGCAGACTTTAGCGCCGCCAATAATGGCCGCGCCGTTTTTGAAAATAGTGAATGGGGATCGGTGATCAGTTTAACTGGGTTTACAAATAATGATATTTCTGTCTACGATTACACCTTGCCCCTTGCCCCTAGAAAGTTAGCGAATATAGTCGTCACCACCCCCGACGCTGGCACCACCTACAGCGCCCAATATTACGCCGACTATTTGGACTACGATAGTTTTTATGGCACCCATTATTGGGTGGCAGAGGCGGGCAGTTTCTTAACACCAGCGGCGCTGACTCTCTCCACAGGTTATGAAAAGTCTTTAAAGGACAGCAATAATAGCGCGGATATGTTGGTGATCGGCAACCCAAGCCTGACCCTCGCCGCCAATGAACTCATTGGCAGAAGAATTGCTCAAGGTCTGCAAGTCATGACGGTGGCGCCCCAACAAATTTATGCCGAATTTTCCGCCGGCCGGGTTTCCAGTGCTGCCATCAGAGACTTTGTTCAGTATGCACTCGCCTCTTGGGCCATTCCCAGGCCAAAATTTTTGCTGCTCATTGGGGATGCCACGAACGACCCACGAGATCGCAATATCTATGACCTGACCTTGGAGGAGAGAAGCTCTCTTGAACTCGGCACCATGCCGATGCCCATCATGGCGGGACAATTTGTCGATTTTGGTGGGGATAATTATTTCGCTGCCAGCGCAAACTCTCATTTGCCGCAAATCGCAGTGGGCCGACTGCCCAGTAACGACCCCTCTATCATTCAAGAATATGCTGAAAAAATAATTTCCTATGAGGAGGGCAGTAGCGCTCCCGATACCTACATAAAAAAACTATTATTCGTCGCCGACGAGAGCAAAAAATTTGAAAAGTTCAGAGAAAAAATGGATGCACTCGCCGCCATCCCCACCTCTGTCCAGGCCTCTGCTTTTTCTGCGCAAATCATTGATCGCGGTCTCTTAAGTTCGGCGCATACTAAAAGTGCCATTATCGCCGCCGTCAACGAAGGGCCGTTGCTAATGACCATGATCGGCCACGGTGCCTACGATCGTTGGGGCAATAATGATTTCAATATTAGCGATGTCTTAGCACTGAATAATAGTCAATTGCCCATTGCCCTCGTCCTCAATTGTGAAAATAGTTTTTTCTACGACCACGACAAGTCCTATGATTCTCTGGGAGAAAATTTTATTTTTAACCCCAACGGTGGCGCCATCGCCTTCCTCGGCTCCACCACGCAAACAGTTCCGGCGGCGCAAATGAGATTGGCCACGGCGCTCTACCAAGAAATCACCTCTACAGTGCAAAAGCCTTTTCACCAGGCGCGTTTAGGTGAACTCATCCAACGCGCAAAAATTTCTATGGGCACTAGTGCCCATCAAAAAGATGTCATCAATAGCTTTTCGTTATTTGGTGACCCCGCCATGGTTTTACCAAAAAACCTCTTTCCCACCCCGGCCCCAGTGGTGGTGGAAGGTCCTAAGATTGCGGCCGCGGGCGCAGGCGGAGGTGGCTGCTCTGCCGGTGCCGCCACTGGCAGACCGATTCCCAGTACCCAAGATGGTCTGCTCGAAATAATCTCCCTCCTATGCCTCTATTTTTTCACACGAAAATTTGTTCTTAAATTATTTAAATAATGATGCTGATCAGTAGAGTAATTTAAAGTATCCCAACCACTACGATTTCCGGACCCATAGGAAGCAGCACCATCAGGACAGCTTTCCTGCCCTTAACGCAATGAAAAAGGAACTTTTAACGCGGCTAAAATCTCCATCATAAAACCCTCATGCACCGCCTAAATCATTAAAATTATTGACTTTCATCATATTTTCCTCTATATATTCAGAATACAAAGGAGTCAATTTTATGAAATTCATACAACTTGCAATTTTAATAATCATTGCTACTTTTGCCGCCAAATCCTTCGCCAAGAAACCTACCATTGGTTTTCTTTTGAGTTCATTACAAGATGAGAGATACCAAAAAGACAGAAAGTTTTTTGCCGATAAAGTGAAAGAACTCGGTGGCAATGTTCTCTTCTATTCAAGCCATAATAATGAAAAAGTCCAAATCAAAAAAATGGAAAACCTCTTGATGAAAGATGTCGATGTGGTGGTTATGCAACCCATTGACTCTAACGCTGCCGCCGCTTTAGTAGACCTGGCCAGTAAAGAAAACGTCCCCGTCATCGCCTACGATCGAATTATCAATAATGCCAATATCCTTTATTATATTACCCAAGATTCCAAAGCGGTGGGGAAACTGCAAGCGCAAGCGGCGGTAAAAAAATTGGCGGGCAAAGGGAATATTATAATCCTCGCGGGCCAAGCGGACGATGGTGTAGCGCAATCTATTAGCGCAGGGGTGAAAGAAGTTTTAAAAAAATACCCTCGCATCAAAATCGTTAGTGAACAAGCACATGAAGCTTCGTCTGCCTCGTTAGCTCAGGCCACAGTGAAAACGACTCTCGTTAAGTACGCGGGTAAAATCCATGCCATATTGGCGCATAATAGTGCCATGGCCAATGCTGCCGTTAACGCCGTCGCTAGCTATAATAAAAGCTTGGTGGGTAAAATTTTTATCGCCGGTGCCGATGCCGATTTGGCATCGATGAAAAATCTCGTTAAGGGTGTGCAACAATTTGAAGTATTAAAAGATATCCAACAACTTGCCGAAACTTCCGCTACCGTCGCCGTCGCCACGGCCAACGGAGATAAAATAAATTTCTCCACTCATGCGGTTAATAATGGAAAAATAATGGTGCCCGTGGTGAATACCCCTGTATTTCCCGTTACCAAAGACAAAATTGACGAAGTTATTATAAAAAGAGGCCTCCATACCAAGGCCGCCATCTATAATCAATAATCCGCAAAAGAAAATGACCGCATAGCAAGCCTGACTCCCCTACACAGAGGTTGGCCTTAAAAACAAAGGGCAAAGCGGGAGAGAAAACTTCCCGCTTTGCCCATAAAATTATCTACAAATATAAGTTGTATTTTGTATTTCTTCTTCGTCTAAATTTTGATCTAAATCGTAATCTGTGCCTGTTTCAATGACCACACCACCAAACTCACAGTAAAAGAGATCTTCATAAGTCTCAATTAATGAATTGAGTCCAGTGAGACCATTACAAATAACATCGCTATTTTCAATTTCATTTATATCTAAATCACCGTCCTCGTCGAGATCCATTCCAGACTCCACATAGATGCCACCTTCTAGACCACAGGCCATGCCCGCATCATAATGGGTAATAAGCGAGTTAAAACCGTTGAATGCGTAACCATCTTCACCGTGACAAATAAAAGAAACTTTATCCACTTCAGATAATTCTAAAAAACCATTGCCGTTGAGATCGAGTCCTGTTTCATACTTAACACCACCTTCTACGCTACAAAAATCACCAAAATAATTTGATGGATAAACCATCGCCGTATAACCATCGACACCGTTACAAACCAATTCACTATTAGTAACTTCACTAAAATCTAAAACATTATTAAAGTTTGCATCTAGCCCCGATTTAAAAACAAATCCACCAAATGAGCATTGCAATTGAGTGGCAGGAACTGTGTCCACGCGAGAGTTAAGTCCTGAAATTAATTTGATTTTATTACATCTTTTAAGAGAAGAATCAATTTCAGAAAGCTCGAGAATATCGTTATCATTATCATCCATTCCCACTTCTGTTAAAACACCACCATCTTGACAAACTTCCCCAGGATTGATGACCGAATTTTTAACAAGGGTTTTATTTTCATTGACTTGAATGGCACAAATTTTATTAAAGCTTTTTACTTCGCCATCGTCCAACTCACCATTTCTATTCGAATCTAATCCCGTTTGAATTTCTTTACCGCCAAAGGTACATCCCTTCTCTCCGATAGCAATATCCACGATACGAGTTTCCGAGGAAAATCCATCTTTTCCATTACATATTTTTTTATCAAATTCAATTTCTTCCGCTTGCAAACTTTTACTATTGTCTTTATCTAGGCCAGAAATCATTTGCACCCCACCAAATGGACAAATAAGATCGCCATTGGAAACATCTATGAGCTCTACTCGACTAATATAGCCGTCTACTCGCTGGCCGCAGAAAATCTTCGTTTGCGTATTATTAACCTCTGTATCTTCTAAAGTTCCACTTCTATCACGATCCAGACCCACTTCAAATTTAACTCCGGAAAAAGCTTCACAGGCGCCACCAGGTTGAATACTGGTCATTCTTTGTTCAGAATTAAACCCATCTGAACCATCCTTACAACTAGATGACATTAATGATCCCACTACTGTAGTGATGATCACAAAAACTTTTGCAATAAAAAACATAAATCCTCCTCAGAATATAATAAATTTAATTTGACTGGTATAAGTCCTGGAGGAAAATTTCAATGGTTTCTTGCAGTTTACGAAAGATTTACACGGTGTATAAAAGCAGAGACTATAAGATCATGATTTTTGAAAAGGGCATGGCCAACGGGCCTTAAAGCCAGCTTACCACGCCCTGCAACATTATTATTTTAAGACATTTTCAACATTTCTGCGCAATTCTTTACTCCAGAGCAGTTTAATAAACTCAGCGTGTGACCATGCCAACGGAGTGGCACCACCTGTCCCCTCGCCAGTATTTTCAAACACCTGCTCGGGAATCATCATACCTGTGTTGGCGAAACCTTGGTAACTCTCTAAAATGGTATCGACCTTTTTCACCGCTTCCTTCCAACTTAAATTATTGGCACGAAATCGCTCGATAGCAAAACGCCCGTGCTCACTACTCAGCAGCGGCCATAAACGTCCCTTACCATTTTCTCCATAAGCATCGAAGGAATAGCGATACCAACCATACCCGTTGGGAGTTTTGACTCTGATATGACGATTGACCTTCTCTTGAGAGGTCAATAATTTATAATCGTCAGCGTTTTTCAATCCTAAAAGCGCCAATTTCAAAAACCCTTGATCTAAAAATTGGCTCTGCTCAACCCGTCTTGAACTATTCGCGACATGACAATCTTGGCGATTATTCGGGTCCCAAACAGCGGAATAGCTTTGGCATCCAGAGACTCTTAGATAATATTGCCCGTCATCATAGACCCCGCTATTTGTAAAAGTCCAGGTATCGATATTATCCCCCGGGGTATGCAACCAAGCATTCGCCGTTTTTGCCAAAGATTTTCCAAAATTATTCTGAAAAATTTTAGAGCCAATCACTAAAGCCGATGTTGCCACTGCAAAACTTGATGGGCTAATACCAAAATTCTCTTCCCATCTCTCCTGCTGTGACCAGGGGCCATTTGTTTGAATAAAGTTTAACGCCTTGGCCAGCATCACCCCAAATTCTTGGCGCATTTGTTGTTGGGTTTTAGCATCTACCTTTAGGTAAACTTGATAGAATAAATGAATCGGATAACCCACTTGATCGATTTGCATGCCACCCCAATACTCAACTCCACTGACCCAAGTATTTTGTGGGAAAGCACCTTCCTTGCGAATGATTCGTGGAGATAAATCCCATTGCCCCGAATTTTTTTTGTATTGAATTTTTTTGAGAAATCTCAACGCATTCATAGGGCTGGCGAGATCTCCAGCGCTCAACAATCCCATGGCAACATGATAAAGATCGCGCGGCCAAATTAAATGGTAGCCACCAATATCGGCGCCATGGGTTTCATACTGAGTCTCCCCCCAGGGCACAGATAACGAAGCGATTAAGGCACCGGGGTTTAACTTATCTTCGTGAGTTTTTAAAACAAAAAGTGATCGTTTATAGAGCAGCTCTCGCTCTGCACTCAAATTTTTAGGAACTTTAATTGTGCTTAAATAATTCTTCCAGCTTGCTAGATAAGCGGCTTTATCCGGCGCATAGTCTTTCTTGCCCGAAGGGCGTAGCGCCTTATCATTTTGTGAAAATTGATAAACCACATAAAATTTATAGCGACCGGCCTTTGCAGGTAAGTTAAGTCTCCCTGTGGTGGCAATATTGCCGTTCCTGGCCGAAGTGTAGTGGTAATTCATTTGAAAGTTTTTACTTAAATCTTGATGACCATCTGAACTACCGACAAATCCAACAGAACGATGGGTAAAACCTACGGTGGAGGTGATCAACATATTGGTCGCCCCCTCGACGACTTTAAAGCCCTCTCCATGAACATAGGCATGATCTCCCGCTCCCGTATTATTCAAATGTGGATTGGTTAAAAGATAAAAACTTAGGCCATCCCGCTTTACGTCGACCTCAATTTCGTCAATTAATGTCGACGAATCCTTTAAGGTAAAATAGGAATGGGTAATTTTAAATCTTCCCTTTTTATCGCGATTAATAAGTTTAGAGTGATAGGGAGTTACAATCTCTACGCTATGGGATAGATGGTCTTTTTCTTCCTGAAAAAATGTTTTCCCATCGGAAACAAGCAATTGCGAGTCCTTAATTTGGGCGAGATCAATCGTAGGGAAAAAAACTTCCGTCAAGACACCTGCGGTGTTGGTAAACCATACCAAAGATTTTTGCTGTGGCCTTTGCACTGGTGAGAGTTTGGCACCACCTTCTAAAAACGTCCCTACATTGGTTTTTTTTGCAGATGACCAATTAGCACGAATACCTGGGTGACCAAAGGCCTCTTTAGCTTGAGCAATGCTACTCAAACAAAAAAGCAAAGAAATGAGAGCGAAAATATTTAATCCTTTCATTGAGAACTCCTTGGGTCACCCCTAAATCATATTTCCTATACGAAGCAAAACAGTAGACTAGTCGATACAGATTCTTCAAGACAGAAAGCGTTAATAAAGGGTTTTATTGCCCGTTGCCTATAGGTATCTTTATATGTCGTTTTTTTGCCCCGTAAATAAATTTAATTTTTCAGCGCCATTTACCGATTAGACTAATGGAATTATTAGGAACAAAGTTATGGCCCAAGCAAAAAAATATAAACGTTTTAGTAAATATCTTTTATTGGATCATCTCTTTGATGGAGGTATGGCAGAGATTTATCGCGCCCGTGAACTAACCGACCAGGAAACCGCCCAAGTTGGCAGTAAAATTGTCGCCATCAAACTGATTCGCCAAGAATATTCTGCCGATCCCGAATACAAAAAAATGTTTGAGCAAGAACTCAAAGTTTGTTTTGGCTTTATACACCCCAATGTTGCGCAAACCTTCGATTACGGTGAAAAAAATAATAAACTATACGCCGTCCTAGAATATATCGATGGTCGCAATCTCAAGCAATATCTCGATATCATGACCCTACAAAAAAAGAAGTTTACCATTCCCATGGCGGTTTACATTACGTCGCAAATTTGTCTAGGCATGGATTACACCCATAAATTTACCGATAAACTTTCCGGCAAGGCGTATAACCTCATTCATCGGGATATTTCCCCGCATAATATTATGATGTCCTTTGAAGGGCTGGTTAAAGTCATTGATTTTGGTATTGCCAAAGCGGACACCAATCAAGAAAAAACGCAAACAGGTGTCATCAAGGGCAAAACCTCCTATCTGGCACCAGAATATCTTGCTGAGGGAATAAAACTAGATCATCGTTACGATCAATTTGCTGTCGCCCTAACTTTGTGGGACTTACTTTTTGGGAAAAAACTTTTCGATGCAAAAAACCAAATGGCGATCCTCAAACAAGTTTACGATTGCAATATTCCCAACCCAAACGATGTGGATTCACAAGTTGAAATTCCAGATGAACTAGCGGATATTCTCTTAAAAGCCCTCTCGCGAGATCCCCAAGATCGCTACAAAGATATGGATATGTTTAATCGCGCCTTAGTGATGTTCCTGAATAAAAATTATCCAGAATTTAACGTGGCAACCTTAAAAGAATTTATAGGCAGTCTCTACCGCACAGAGATTGGCAACAACCGCGACAAACTTAAAACTTATGGCTCGATTGATGTCAAACCCTATTTGAACGATTATAAATTAGAACTCACCGGTCAATTGACAGTAGAAACCCCAGAGACAGCGGCTCCACAAGAGCAAAAAAGAGCGCAAAATGCAGCAACCGCCACTGACCCCCATAATGCGCCACCTGCGGTTTCTCCCACGACGCCACCACCACCCCCTCCTACCTCCTTAAGAAAAAAAGTTCCCGTTAAAAAATCAGCAACCAAAACTGGCCGCACGAAAATCCAGCGCAATAGACCAGACTTTGCTAGGAAGAGCGGCCAAAGCTCTTGGGCGGTGGCGATGGTTCTCAGCATAATAGTCCCCCTAGTGACCGTCCTAATAGGAGTGGACATCATCAGCTATCGAGACTACCCCCTGGTCAATACCTACCTCAAACAATACGAACAATTCATCCCCGAGGATTTTAAAGCATTGGAAATGACCCATGAAAAGGGCCGTTTAATGATCCCCAATTTAGCACCAAATCAACAATTATTTGTGGAAAATAAATTAGTGCAATTACAGGCGGCGCGAACCCCCGCCAATACTCACGACGATCCAGATAGTCACGCTGACGCGGAACCATTTATTGAACTGGACATGTACCGCCATGTTAATCTTCGTTTGCAAGCTCCCGGCAAGAGACCAGTCTTTAAAACCATTAAGCTAAGCATGAAAAACCCCGTCTTTAAATGGCGGCCAGCACCCGCACGCAAAATTGCCACCGGTGGCATTATTACCACCCTTAATCATTCGATGAAAGAATATCTAGAAATTGTGGTGGATAAAAATTCTGTGCATTATTCATTGCCCATTATCAATAAGCAAGAGCTTCCCGTGGGACGTTATGAGGGAAAAGTTTGGGATCGCGAGCGACAAACCTTTAAAAAAATAAACTTCCAAGTGCGCAGAAATCGGATCACTAAAATCATTCCAGAATCATAAATTATTGTGGAAAATCCCCTGCTCCGAGAAAGACATAGTCATTGTCAAAAATAACTTCTGCAGCGAGATCTTTAAACTTATCATAAACCTCTAAAACTTTTTCTTTGGCATTGGGAAATGAATTGCCCGCTGACGACTTTTCTAGATAGAGATATTTATAACCAGATTTGCTGCCTATACTGCCAAACATCAGATAAATATTCGGTCGCATGGAGATGCCTCGAGCGAGATGCCCCTCCACTAAAACCGATCCCTCTTGATTAAAATTGAGAAAATGTGTCGCCTCTGCTATGGCCTTAACTCTCGCCTTATTGGTGGGGCATTGCAAGGATTCTTTCTTATGAGTGATCAGTTCAATATTTTCCAGGATCTTAAAAGTATTGCTAAAAATCAGCAGCGCTAAAGCGATAAAAGTTTGCCCGAAATTGGTATCTGTCACCGTCCCCGTCCCCTTTAAATTGACTGGCATGACGACAAAGAGAAAAATCACGGGGATATAGCTGGCATGTGCCGATGCCCACAATCCATTTAGAATGACGTATAAGAGTAAAGGTAACGCTATCCACAGAATTTTTAAATTAAACCCATCTTTATATTTCCAATTGACATACATCAATGGTACCAGCGGCAAGAATAATTCCAAAATCATCCGCCATTTTGTGACATCATAACTGCCGTGAGGAATAAGTTTTAATTCATTCATACCACTTAGATACATGGCGCCACCAAACCACAGCGCGGAAAAAAGCAAAATGAATTTGGCAAAATTTTGATTTCTCACTTTATGTAAGGAAAGGTTTTCTTTTTTCAACAAGTAAAAAAGGATCAGGCCAGGAGACAATAAAACAAATTGTTCACCTAGCAACATCAGCAAAAAGAGCGACCAAAAAATCCCAGGTTTATTATTATAAATAATAAAATAAAATAATAAACCTAGAGGTAACGCCGCCCATTCGATGGTGTTAATCCCCCCCCCAATATGCGTTGTCACGGCCTTATTAAAAATTAAATAAAAAACCGCTAACACCGTAACTTTGGCGCCAATTTTTTTCCGCTCCCAAATAAAAAAGATCGGTAACGCCGATAATAGGACGAAGATCACCTCAACGAAATGCAGGCCAATCAACGGTGACAAAAATTTAAAAATAAAGGAAAAGAGCAGAATAATAGGTTGAAAATGTTCGCCAAAAAATGTTGTGCCAGACAATGTTAAAAGCGGGTTCAAGTTTTTAAAACTCATTTGCCCCATCGCTTGAACATAGATACCTGTCCCCAAATCCCCGCCACAATAGAAGGTCAGCAATTTAAAGGCGGGGTAAGCGAAAAGCCCGAGAAATATCAACACACCGAGTGGAAAAAACTTTTTTATCTCTACAATCTTCATGCTATTAATTATCCTCGAATATATAAAAAAATCAACGGAGTAGCTTATGCAAAAACTCGCGCCCTGCTTAATAGGTATTATCTTACTAAGTTGTTCAACTAATCCCCATCAACAAAGAAAATATCCCAATAAATTGGTCATCGCCCATCGCGGTGCTCCCGGTTATCTGCCCGAACACACCTTGCCAGGGGTCACGATGGCACATACCTGGGGCGTCGACTATATCGAGCCAGACGTGGTGATGACCAAGGACAATCGGCTCATTGTGCTGCACGACATTCACCTCGATACCACCACCAATGTGGCGGCAGTTTATCCAAAAAAAATCAGAAAAGACCGCCGTTTTTATGCCATCGATTTCACACTTAACGAAATCAAAAAGCTTAAGGTCCACGAAAGACTGAATTTTTCTAGCAAGGAAAAAGTCTTTCCCAAAAGATTTCCCCTGCACAAAAGTCAATTTAGCGTGCCCACCTTGGTGGAATATATAGAATTAATTCAAGGTTTAAATGAAACCACCGGAAAAAATATTGGTCTTTATGTAGAATATAAATCTCCAAAATTTCACCGTGAAGCGGGCAAAGACATTGCTAAAAAACTATTGGCCGTGCTGCAAAAATATGGGTATTCGGCCCCCCAATCCGGTGCCATCATCCAATGTTTTGACCCTCTATCGTTAAAAAAACTGCGCCGCCAAACGGCCTTGCCCCTGGTGCAATTAATTGCCGCCAACGAGTGGCGGGAAGCCGATACCGACTACGATAAAATGATGACCCCCGCCGGCCTAAAAGAAGTCGCCAGCTATGCCGACGGCATTGGCCCATGGACCAAATTTGTCTTAGAAAATGATCAACTCGTAAAATTGGCCAAGCAAAATGGCCTGTATGTCCACGCCTATACCATACGCAAAGAACAAATCCCCGTGCAATTTAAAGATCTCGACGATTTTCATAACACCCTTTATTTCAAAAAAAATATTGATGGCCTCTTTTCTGATTTCGGCGATTTGACTCTTAAATTTTTAAACGATAAGTAGGTATCATGGATTTTAAATGGATATTATGGTCAATGACCGGAATTTTGGCCTTACTCTTTTTCGCCACCTATATCTATGGCGGCAAAGGCAAAGAAAAATCGCGACTAGAAATTACCTATTGCGAACTCTTACTCAAATACAAAAATGACCCCACCAAACAGGCCGACATCCAAGCCGCCGGTACCGCCTATGGAAAAATCCTCGGCCTCAGTGAACAGGCAATCACCTCAATGATCACCAAAGATCTCGCCTAGACAGAAGTCTCCTATTCCTAACAATTTTTTAAAAGTTCATTCCCAGCGCTAGCGCGCCCCCATCCCCGCCACCCCAAAAATAATCACACCGCGGCGAAAGTTACAATTTCGACAGAGCAGAAAAATATTCTCGGCAGTATTGCGCCCACCGAGCGCCACCGGCATTCGATGCTCAAACTGCAGCGCAAAGGTCGAGCAACAATTCTCACATTTAAAACCCGCCCGCATTAGGACCCCACGGCGAATGGCGATGGCGATATAGCGGTTGCGCTTGCCGTCCCACTTGTTGTGTATTTTTTGGGGATCGCTATTGAGTTGCGGTTTGGTTTCGTGATTAGTTTCGTAATTGCTTTCGTAATTGGCTTCGTGATTGGTTCCGTGTTTAATTTCGTGTTTAATTTCGTGATTGGTTTCGTGATTGGCTTCGTGATTGGCTTCGTGATTGGCTTCGTGATTGGCTTCGTGATTGGCTTCGTGATTGGCTTCGTGATTGGCTTCGTGATTGGTTTCGTGATTGGTTTCGTGATTGGTTTCGTGATTGGTTTCGTGATTGGTTTCGTGATTGGTTTCGTGATTGGCTTCGTGATTGGCTTCGTGATCGGTTTCGTGATTGGCTTGCGGCTTGGTTTGCAGCTTGGTTTGCGGTCTGGTCTGCGGTCTGGTCTGCGGTTTATCTTGCGGCTTGGTCTGCTGATTGGCTTGCTGATTGGCTTGCTGATTGGCTTGCTGATTGGTTTGGCCGTTAATTGGATGGTTGACCTGCTCATTTGCCAGATTGTGAGATGGAGAACTCTCTTTAGATTTTTCTCTGATTCGTACTTGCTCGAGTGGCAGAATATGTTGTTCTGGCTTTGTTTTTTGTTGAGGCCTTTTTCCGTTACCACTTAATTTTATGCCCAACCGTTCTGCTTTATTTTTTTTCCAACAAGGCGCTCGCCATCAAATCGACGATGTCTGCAAGATCACATTTTTTATGTGCGTACATGCCTTGCAATTCGGTGATTTTATCCATGGTGAGCTTGGACAAGGAAAGATGCAAGC
>Ga0316206_1001523_pt1 | contig 19871 bp, 20 predicted proteins | sample 6monthpyrite_MG_FD_204942 | JGI IMG/M metagenome (GOLD analysis project Ga0316206, IMG submission 204942) | Microbial mat bacterial communities from mineral coupon in-situ incubated in ocean water Damariscotta River, Maine, United States -... | ecosystem: Environmental > Aquatic > Marine >... | reverse complement strand
AATGGTGATGCACTGAGATAAACCCAGAGTATAGTGACACGATCATTCATTTGCTTTCTCCCTGCTGCTCACCTTTACCTGTAAGGTATTGCATTAGAAGTGCGGTGATAGCAATGGTGAGCAGGGTGCTAACAATGAGTGATGTACTTAAAGGTAACCATTGGTTACCGAGTAATGTCAGGTGGCTCATCACACCAACTCCAGCTGGTACAAATAACAGCGATAGTTGTTCTAACAGGCCGTTTGATGTCTCAGATAATTTTTCTGGAATTTTTCCATATATAACCAGACCAAAAAATAATAAAGCCATACCAACCACAGGGCCTGGTACTGGTAAGTTTAATGCCAAAACAATAAATTCACCGGCGAGCTGGCAGAGTAATAATAATGCAAGTGATTCAAGCATGGGTATCTCTCTATGTTGTCATCTTGTTATTGGGCAGAATTCATTTGATTTAACTTCAGTAGTATAAGATCACTTTACACGATATAAGATCAAGTTTTAAGTGATCAAATAATTGATGATGAATATAGTAACGAAATATTAAATACAGTTATTAAAATTTATTTGGTTGTTGGAAGATACTTTGCCGAGTAAATTATCCGGCTTAATACAAGTTAATATGGTGAAATTATGTCTTTTATATAGTAAATTTATTCCTTATTTATTAGGATGGGTATTAAAATAATTCATATGTCCATGGCGAGATAAGTTATGTTTGAAATCATTCTTAGTATTCCACCAAGAATATATAATCCTTTATTAGCTATGTTGATGTCTGTCTGTACGGTTTATTTGTACTTACATGCTGGCGAAATATCAGAAGAATACAGCACGTCTCTGTCAATAGTAGAATCTTATATTATTGCAATTGGTTTTGTTGTTTTCTTTTTTTTAAGTCGTTTTCAAAACGCTATTGGTAAGTTTTTTAAAGCATTGGCCTATGCTATAGCTGGTGGGTTTATTTTATACCTTACTTCAGACTTGCAGGATAGAACGCTCTTGATGGTTATAAGAGTAATTGTTGCTCTTGTTGTTGCATTTGGACTTTACGGGTTTATCTCATTTGTGTTTGTTAAGAATAAAGAAGACTATTTGTTAAAGAATGGGTGGAAGCTGGATGCAAATTATGCGGGTGTTGATCGACATCACAGTGGAGAAGATTATTGGTATACCATTAAGGCAATAGCCAGGAGCCCTGCAACTGGAGAGGAACTTACATTTTATTCAGATGAGTTTTTTGTAAATCCAGAAAATAATGTTGATGAAGATAAAATATTTACTATTTATGTTGATAAGAAAAACACAAAAAAATATGTTTTCGATGTGGAGACATATAAAAGAGGATGGTGATTTAAATCAGAAGTTATTTGATATGGGCCTCAATTATTAATTATTGTTGTATTAAATGTGAATTCAGATAAATTCGAACATTTCCTCGATGTGCGTGACGGGCTCACTCGAAAAGAGCGAATTGTGATGTATTGTATCGATCAATTACAAAAAGAGAGGGGTGGGCGTAATGTGCCTACGGCTATGCTATATGGTCGTGTGGTTGAAGTTGTGGGTATGAGTGAGGACGAACTACAACTAATTTTGCAACGTCTTTCAAATTAAAAAATAATCTGGTCGGAAATTATTGAGGTCAGTAGTGATTCAGGTTCGATTATAGTTTGAATTGATTTTTTTCAGGATTTCTATTTGCATCAGACATAAACCAGTATAGCGATATAATGACTAATGCTGCCGGCCAACACAAATAAATGCCAGATACCGTGCATCCATGGATGTCGTTTGTCCATAGCAAAAAAGACGATTCCACTGGTGTAAAAAATTCCGCCTGCAAACAACCAGAGAACACCAGCAAACGGCAAACTGTCCATTAGCGGTTTAACCGCGAGCAGGATGAGCCAACCCATCATAAAGTAAATGATTAATGGAACTACACGGGCACCACGTCGAGGGAGTGTATCTATGATAATACCCAGCGTTGCCATTCCCCAGATTGCACCGAACAGCCACCAGCCCACAACACCATCGAGAGTGACCAGTGTAAACGGGGTATAACTTCCTGCAATTAACAGATAAATAGCCTGATGATCCAGAATACGAAATACCCGTTTCGCACGTCCCGGTAGCCCGTGATAGAGAGTAGAAATCAAATAAAGTAAAAACAGCGTGGCACCATATACTGAGACCGATACAACACGACGAACACTGCCGTTCTCCGACTCGATCATTACCAGTACAGTTGCACCTACCAGTGCCAGTGCAGCACCAACCATATGTGAAATGGTGTTAAAACGTTCGCCCTTTTTCATGAAGCATATATTACATGCGAAATTAGAGACAGACCACAATAAGACGTCAGTTCTACAATGAGAATTACATTAAAAGGGGTGTTATAGTATGGTTTAAATAACAAAAGGTGATAGAGGGATTAATTTTAATCTCTTTCTTCCGCGATCACTTTTATCGCTATAAACCAGAAGCGCTAACCATCCATGTTTCGAAGATAGAGATGAAACTGATTTATTTAATAAGAAAGACAATGAAATATAAGGATGATGTTATGGAAAACAGGATAAAACAATATTCTGTGTTGATTTTTATGATTGCACTTGCTGTATCAGGATGTACATCAAAAATCACGCAGCAGGATGCAAAATCATCTGATCTGGATTTTAACGATATACTCTGGCATGCCCGTAGAGCTAAAGCGGCTTATGAAGAGCCAGATGTAATTAAACGGAAATTTCCAAATACTTTTTTTATTGGTGAAAATAAAAAAAAGAACATTCAGTATTTTGTTGAAAAGTTTCATGATGAAAAATTGCAGGTTATTTCCATTCGCGGAACCGATAACCTGAAAAATTTCAAACAGGATGTTGATTACATTCCAGCAAAAGACAAACGGCTGGGTATATATGTGCATCGTGGGTTTGACCGGGATACCAGGCATGTTTTAAATGATGTGTTGCCAAAATTAAACAGGGATTATGATGTAAAGGTAACTGGGCATTCTCTTGGCGCGGCCATTGCCTCGTTACTGATGATCTATTTACATGAGGAAGGTTTTACCATTAAACCATCGGTTAACTTTGGGCAGCCAAAATTCACCAATAAAAAAGGTGCTAATAAATACAGCTTTTTACCTATGCTTCGTGTTGTAAACAAAAATGATCTGGTTCCATTGGTACCACCTGTGACACTGCTGGATTCTGTTCATGGCAAGTATGTTCATTTCAAGCCGGAGGTTATTCTTCTGAAAGGTGTTCATTATGTCTATCTGGATGATCATGATGCATCAAGATCTTTGCCAGGAAGTTTCTGGTTAAATATCGGTCGTGAAAGTATTAAAGATCATTCTATGGCTAAGTACCTGGCTGATATCATAACTAAATTAGAAAGTGCGGTACAGGTGCCATATAAAGACCGTGAAAAGTATATTTCTAAATAAAATAATTTAAGATGAAGTGAAAGTAACTGGTTTTAGTTTTCCTTTTGAATGCACATTGATAGCAACTCTGTATTTGGCTCTGGGTTTGTTAAGTGATTTATGTGATTAGATAAAGACTTTATAGAAATCAGTTACATTATTTCTAATATTTCCAGGTTTTGTAAAACCTGTATTCAAAAAACAACATTAAAGATTCTTATCTATTGCGGGCAAGTCCATAAAAAAAGTACTACCTTGCTCAGGGGTGCTTTCTACTCCTATACTGCCATCCATTATTTCCAGTAACTTTTTACTAAGTGCCAGACCAATACCAGTACCTTCAATTGTATTGTTTGTTGCATTCTCCAGTCTTTCAAACGGAATAAACAATTTATCAAGCATATTTACTGGTATGCCTGCACCAGTATCCCTGACGGATATGCGTACCTTGTTCGGTTCGGGTCTGCTGATATCAATAAAGACTTCACCATTCTCAGTATTGTATTTTATTGCATTCGAAAGCAGGTTGATAAAGGCCTGCTTAAAGCGCAAACGATCAGCATGTACTATATAGTCATTCTTAGTAGTCGCATTATTGATTAGTTTGATATTGTTCTCTTTAGCGAGAGGGGTTAACAATATAATTGAATCCGAAATAATATCAGAAACTTTAAGGTTCACTATTTCGACCGATAATTTGCCGGCTTCAATACTGTTCAGGTCCAGTACTTCATTGATTAATTCCAGCAGGTGCTGACCCGCCAGTAAAATTTCCGTAACAGATTCCTGGTTTTTAGGTGTCAGTGTTTTTTCCATAGATAATAGCTGGCTAAAACCGAGAATCGCATTCATCGGTGTGCGCAGTTCATGACTCATACTCGAAAGAAATTCTGATTTCGCACGGTTAGCATTATCAGATTTCTCACGCTCTTGAATTAACGCTTCCTGTGAAGTTCTGATTTCTGTCTGCATAACCATAAGGGCATTTAATAATTGTGTTATTTCAGAACTAGTGTGCCATATACTAATTCTGTTTTTGAAGTCACCTTCGGTAATTTTTTTCGCGATAGACGTTGCCTGTCTGATGGGTAGTACAAGTTTGCGTTGAATAATAATAAGCACAAGCAGAAAGCTAGCAAACGTTACCACTAGCAGGAAGGTGATAATATTTATTTCATCTTTTTTAATTTTATCTGTGATTGCAAGCATTTCTACTTTACGGACCTTGTCCATCGCATTTACAAAATTTGCGATTATCTGCTCAGGTAGTTCTGAATTATTACTGAGTCCATCAGCAATAATATGCGGATTTTCTATGGTATCGTTATAAGCTTTGATAGCGTTCCGATAATCGCGGCCCAGTTGTCGAAATGACTTTTCAAACTGGATTAATAATTGCACAAGCTCTGGGTAGTCAGACATGTTTAGTTTTAACTTATCCACATCGCTGCGGATATTGCGTTCAAGAGCATAGAACTGTTTCAGATGTATATAATATCGTTCGCTATCCTGACCCCGTAACAGAATGGTTTTCCATTCATGGGCATGTGACAGGTATTTATTTTGTAGGGAATAGGCTGCAGATAACTTGTCTGAAAACCTCTGTGAAAGTTCTTGCTGTTCTTTATTCGAAGCACGATAGAGACTGGCACCATAATAACCAGTGCAGAGAATGATAAGTGCCACCGCTACTAATATGCTGGTTATGAAACCACGGATTGTATTAAAAAATTTGATAATATCCTCTAATTATAAAAAATATCAAAATCTGCTTTAATTATATGGGGTAAAAAGCTGCATGCCATCAATTTTGAAGTCTCTGATGATTTGTTGGCCAGCGGGAGAGAGTATCCAGTCAAAAAATACTTTCGCACCTTTATGATTAACTTGCGGGTATTTAACAGGACTCACAATAATAATACTATAAGGGTTGGAAAGCCGTTCATCGCCAGTCACTATCGTTTTTAAATTCAGTTTTTTGCGAAGCGCAAGCCATGTACCATTATCGGTTAAAATATAAGACTGTTGCTTATCAGCTTCCCTTAAAGCTTCACCCATGCCGGATCCGGTTTCGATATACCAGTTTCCATAGGGCTCTATATTAGCCATTTCCCAGATATATAATTCTTTTTTATGTGTGCCGCTGTCATCACCGCGGGAAATAAAAGATGCTTGCTGAAGAGCAATGCTTTTAAGGGCAGTGATGATGTTTTCAGATTTAGTAATGTTTGCCGGATCATTCAGAGGTCCTGCCAGAATGAATTCATTTTTCATAAGTAAATGTCGTTCTATGCCATAGCCATCTTTAATCAGCTTTTCTTCAGTTAAGGGTGAATGAGTAATGGTTAAATCAACTTTTCCGGTGCGTGCGCGGCGTAGTGCATTACCTGACCCAGAAACTGATACTTCAAGCTTGTACGGGTATTTTGATTCGAAAGCAGGTTCCAGTATTTTTATTAATCCTGAGTTAACGGTGGAGGAGGTGGTAGCAATTCTGATTATGTTGTTTTTAGTTTCAGCAATACATGTCTGTGTGATACTGATGATAAATATGATGGGTATCATGAGTAGCAGATGGAAACAGTTGTTTTTATTTGAAAAAATCATCATATATTAGTTCTGCCAAATACTTAATGACCATGTGAAAACATGATTAATTGAAATTTTAATAAAATATAGCATTAATTTGAATTAAAGGTGGCAGAATTCAAGGTATCGGAGCGAATAAAACTACATCGCACCGTCACCTTTTCTCTCCATTTACCTTTCTACAGAGCTTTAATATTAGATAAAATAGGAATAGACTGAAACTAGTAAGGTAAGTATGGAGACAAACCATGGCGACTGAAAAGTTTGAAATTCTGGAAAAAGAAATCGGCTCGGTAGTAGAAATCGAAGAGAGTGTTAAAGTCTGGCAAATGCCAAAAGCATTTGGTCGGGATTATGAAAAGATAAACAACTATCTTGTCTCAAATGATGCTGAATGTTCAGGTATGCCTTATGCCCGCTATGTTGATATGGACTGGGAAAAGGAGGTTAATCGAGGTCTGCTTGCCAATATTATTGGCATGCTCTTTAAAAAGTGGCATTTTTTTGCTGGCATGCCTAGTTCGAAAATGCTTCAAAGCAGTGGTGAGTTTCAGTCGCAGGAAATAAAATCACAGAAATATGCCAGAGCACTACATAAAGGCGCCTACAAAGATGTTGGACCTACTTATAAAGCGCTGTACGAGTGGTCTCTTACACAAAGTGTTACATTAAAAAATGAAGCTATCGAGTATTATCTGAATGACCCTGAAGAAGTTGAAACTTCTGATATTGAAACAGAAATATATATACCAATAGATTAATCATAAATATAAGAGATGACTTTACATTGATTCTTTTTAATTAATCTAACTGGTTGGTCTGTATCAAGCCTTTTCTTTAGAACAACTAAGGGCTGTGGTGGTGAAGCAACTGATTTGGTTATTGACAGTCTCTCCTTTCCTGTCACAGAGCTCTTTTAGCTATGTGGCTCAGTTTAAATCTGATAATTTCCTGGTATTTTTGTTGTATAATGCCCACTTCAATTCCAGCCTGAATACATCTGCAGAATACGCTTATGAGTAACTCTACCGCCAATAACCCCGCGACTGATAAAACCTTTATTAAGGGTAAAGATCGGGATCTTGAATCCACGATTGAGACCATGCATAGCAAGCTTGATGCTCTGGGTATCAAGGTTGAGGAAGCTTCCTGGCTAAATCCTGTGCCGAATGTTTACTCGGTTCATATTCGTGATAAAGACTGTGAGCTGATGTTTACCAATGGTAAGGGCGCGACTGAAAAAGCCTGTCTGGCAAGTGCTCTGGGTGAGTACTTTGAGCGTTTGAGCTGTAATTACTTTTTTGCGGATTTTTATCTGGGTGAGGAATTCGCTAACGGTGAGTTTGTGCATTATCCGGATGAGCGCTGGTTTGAAGTGGCTGACGAGACAATCCCCGCCGGATTGTTGGGCGACGATTTATGGGATTACTACGATCCTGAGCAACAACTTCAATCTAACCATCTGTTTGATATTAATTCAGGTACCGGTGAACGCGGTATTTGTGCTTTGCCTTATACCCGGCTTCGTGATGCTGAAAAAATCTGGTTTCCAGTTAATCTCATCGGCAATATTTATGTTAGCAATGGCATGTCGGCTGGTAACACGAAAAATGAAGCACGTGTGCAGAGCTTGTCTGAAGTGTTTGAGCGCTATGTTAAAAACAAAATTATTGCCGAGGGCATTTGTTTGCCTGAAGTACCTCAGGAAGTATTAAACCGATTCCCAACAATTGTCGAAGCGATTAATAAACTTGAAAGCCATGATTACCATATACGTGTTGCTGATGCTTCACTGGGTGGGAAGTATCCGGTAATGAGCGTGACCTTGATGAATGATCGTGATGCTACGGTGTTTGCTTCTTTTGGTGCGCACCCAAGTTTTGAAGTGGCACTGGAACGAACGGTGACCGAATTATTGCAAGGTCGCGGTCTGCATGAGCTGGATGGTTTTTCAATGCCAAGTATGGATCTGGATGAGGTGGCTGATCATCATAATCTGGAAACGCATTTTATCGATTCCAGTGGTCTTATGGCTTATGATTTTTTTAAAGATAAACCCGATTATGATTTTTATGACTGGGATCATGATGCTAATACCGATGATGAATTTGAATATTTAAGCGGCATTATTCATGAAATTGGTCACGATATTTATATCGCCGATTACGAACATCTTAATGTTTACACATGCCGAATAATTGTTCCTGGGATGTCTGATATTTACCCTGTAGATGACCTGATCTGGAGTAACAGTAACGAGGGTGCTTTATTCCGAGAAGAAATTTTGTCATTGAAAAATTTAGATAAACCTCAATGGCAAAGCATTTTTGATGGCCTGGAAGAGGGTGGCTATAATGACATGCAACGTGTTGCTGAGTTTATTGGCGTTGCACCCGACCGTGGTTCGGTATGGGCAGGGCTTCGCATAGGCGAGCTTAAAGCCATGCTGAATCTGGCGATGGGTGATATCGAACAGGCAGCGAACTGGGTTGACTGGTGTCTGGGTATGGATCAGCTTACAGTATGTCGTTTGCATTTATATAATTGTCTGAAAGTTTTAATTGATTTAAAACTGGATGATTCGCGTGAAGCTGATGACTTTATCGATGGTCTGAATAAACTGTATGGAAAAGAATATGTTTCTATCAGCACCAAGGTATTGGATGGCAGCGAAATTTTTCATGGTTTACACAGCCCTGGGCTATCACTTGATGGTTTTCATTTGCATCAGGAATTATTAAAGGGCTACGCTAAGTTACATAAGTTTAAACAGACTAACTGGAGATAAGGTTATAATTTAAAAAATTAAAGGTTACAGAGGGAATAGATCAAATCCAGCTGTAACCTTTTTTTTATGCCCTATGAGTCAGTAATATGGTGGCTTTTGAAAATTAGAAGGCAAGCGTTTTCATAGTCTGCTACATCTGAATCTAGAACAGGTTATTTATACATCATCAATTCAACAATACGATTCGCCTTAGACGATTAGAAGGGTTTATTAAAGTATGTGGTTATCACGTAAACTGGAAAACTGGCGTGTATTGTCTATTTTAAAAAAATCTCCCATTCGTTTTTCGGATTGGCAGTCTGTTAGGCAGCTTTCGTGTATTAAATATTTAAGCCCGGTTGAGAAGGCGAGATTAAGAGTTCTCACCAGTGTATTACTGTATCAAAAAGTGTTTGTCGGGGCGCAAGCACTGAATGTTGATAAACAGATGAAATTACTCATTGCTGCTCAGGCATGTGTTCCTGTATTGAGGATTGGTTTAAATTACTATTCGGGCTTTACTCAGGTAATTGTTTATCCCACCGCATTCTGGGTAGAGCGTAACGAACAGGATGAAACTGGTGTTGTGCACCAGCGTAAGTCATTACTAGCTGGAGAGGCATGGTCACATGGTCCTGTAATTTTATCGTGGCAGGATATTGAACGAGATTTGAATAGTGATGATGGACACAATGTTGTTATACATGAATTTTCACATAAGATAGATATGCTAAATCAAGGAGCTAATGGAGTGCCTCCTCTTTCCGGGAATATCAACGCAATAAAATGGGGAAAGGTTTTTCGTCAGGCATATCATCGGCTCCTGGAGAGACTAAATCACCATCATAAAACTTGTATCGATCCTTATGCTGGTACATCGCCTGCAGAGTACTTTGCCGTAGCAAGTGAATCGTTTTTTACCAATCCCCAGCATTTGTATCAATGTAATCAAAAAGTTTATATTCAGCTGATGAAGTTTTATAGGCAAGATCCTGCCAAAAAAAATTTATTCTATTCTGATGCAGATTAGTTCGTCTGTATTAATTCACAGTATATGAATATCACAGCTATCTAGTTGAATATGGTTAGCGTATAGTGAGTAAACAATGTGAGTGTGCAATTAGCATAAATCATTCATAAGATTCGTAAAGACTGAGCGAAAACCTCTTCTTTATCCCTCTCTTTCTAAGTACTAATTCATACCAATTTTTAATACTGTCGTTATAAGCCAATTCTAACCCTAAGAGGTTCATCATGTACGATGTACTACGATCATCGAAGATGTTCGATGCATTTCAGTTCTTATTACTAATATTCATTATCGTGCCATGTACTTTGCATGCTAAAGGTGAGATGCCTTTGAATGCGCATGCCAACACCTATAGCTCAGGATGGAAATGTAATTTTGGATTCCGTCAGGCTGATAAGTTATGTATTGCAATTCAGTTACCAGATGACTCGTATCCTACTAATTCTGACTATGGGACCGGTTGGAAATGTAAATGGGGTTACATCGAAAGAAAAGGAGGTTGTACTGAAATTATATTACCACCTAACGCTTATGTAAGTACATACGGCGATGGCTGGAAATGTAACCGTGGCTATCAAAAAATCAAAAATTCATGTGTCGAAGTTGAAGTGCCAGAAAATGGTTACTATGCAAAGAATGCATATCAAAGTGGATGGAAATGTAACCGATTTTATATAAAAGTAGATAATAAGTGTGTTGCAGTTAAGGTTCCTGATAACGGCTATTATGAAGATGCTTCATACGGTACTCGTTGGAAATGTAATCGCGGTTACAGAAATACCGAAAAGGCATGTATCAAAATAAATCTGCCTGACAATGCGCATCTGGATTATACGGGTAATGCCTGGGAATGTAATTTGCCCTATAAAAAACACAATGAAAAATGCAGAGCAGTTAAACCTCGATAGTTTGTAATGCGTAATGTTATTCAGTATGAACCTAAAGATAAAAAATAGAAGTCAGAATAAGGGTTGGGGGATTAAAAGCAGGGGTGGTGAGAGTTTTAATTGCTCTCAGTCCCTGATTGATTTTAATTTAATTACTAAGTTTCTATATTAGAAAACTACTGCCTTGTCAAAGAGGCCGTTGCTTGTTTTTTTATCTATTTTAGCTGCTTTCTTTTCTTTTTTGGTTAACAGTGGTTTCTTTTTTTGCTCTTTATTGCTTTTGGGTTGTTTACTCATGATTGTTTGCCTATGTTGATTGATGTGTTTGTTGAGTTATCTTTACTGCATAAAGGCTAAAGTGGGTGAGTCAATCACCGCGATTATCGTCATTTGCAGCAGGTAATGGTGATGTTAAATTAGTACGACTGGTTGATGAATTCAGGTGGTCTATACGACCTGCTTCTTTAGAAAAGCAAGCAGTCATATTGAAGTTTGTAAAACAAAGATTGTTACTAATGTCCTTAAGGTTTTTACTTGCCTCCAGATCGACTGAAGCTTTACGAAATATCGTTGGACGTACTCTGCTGCTTTGTAACTTAGCGCGAGACATTCCGGTTTGAGTGAGTGATTTTAATAAATTATTTTTTACAATACGTGGGGCAAAGGGGTAGATACGATTAAACATGCCGTTCTCCAATGAAAAATCCAGACGATACATCGTTTGTCGGAAACTTCATTTTCTGTGATAAGGCCGGTGAAGTTTAGGGAAGGCGATGAGTGAATCTTCACTATAGCTCTATTAATCTACAATAGCTCATCATATTAACTGATGTGTCTAAGTTAATTGGTATACCTTAGGTTGGCTTGAAACATGAAACTATAATCAAATTATCGTAGATACTGAAGAATCTGACCTTTAAATGGTTTTGAAAGATAGCTCACATCATCAGGTTTACTTTGGCTATGTGCATAGCCAAGACTAACCATTCTTTTGCTGAAACGCGCATGATTTCCTCTGCCTGGATCAACAATGATGATTTCACAATGAGGCTTGGTATGATTATTTATAAAGTTTGATAATAAATCGACATGTACACTTTCATATAAAAGATCACTACCAATAATGACATCAAATTTTCCTAAGCCATTATCTTTATCAGCCCAACCGGTACGAATAAAAGGTATTTTTTTTCCTTCATTTAAAGCAATATTCTTAAGTAGAAAATCTTCTACTTCAGGGTGATAGTCGGTAGCCGTTATGTCTGCAAGACGCTGATTGAGCATATGACTTGATAAGGCCATACCACAACCTATTTCTAAAATTCGTTTGTTTTCAATCTCATACTCAAACATAAATTTAGCGAGGACTTTGCTAGAGTCCCATATAACACCAAATAGTGGCCAGTTGGCCGACGATATGCCTAACTCAGTGGCAATACCATCATCATCGGAGTATTGCTGTTTGTCGCGTAATGTACGTAAATGAATATCGGTCTTACCAAACTCGATGGTTCTATATCGATAACGTAAAGCTGTCATTTGATGCCTTATAGACTTAATTATCAAACGCTAGAGATGAAACAATCTTATTCAGCGTTTTTAGATAATTTTAATTATTTAATGTTCTTTCTTTGAACGGATAACTAAAGCATTAATAGCTTCTTCTCGGTCATCAAAGTTTATTGTTCCTGACTTTAGTATCTGGTACGTTTCGTGACCTTTTCCTGCAAGGATTACAACATCGTTATCTTCTGACTGATTGATAATGTGTTGAATCGCATCTTTCCTGTCTGGCATAACAATATAATTTTGGAAGTCACTATCGATACCTTTCATGATGTCAGTCATAATTGTTTGCCTGTTTTCCTGTCGTGGGTTATCGTCTGTGATAACCAGCATATCAGCAATGTCACTTGCAATTTTACCCATCTTCGGTCGTTTATCACTATCACGATTCCCACCACAACCAAACAGAACTAATAAACGTCCGTTTTGGTTGTTTGCTATTGTTTTCAATGTGGTGAGTACATTGAGAAGACCATCTGGTGTGTGTGCATAATCAACTATCACCTTAAAGGCTTGTCCTTTTTCGATTGATTCAACTCGACCTCTTGGAGGTAAACATTTTGATAATGTATTTTTTATTAAATCCTCAGAAACATTCATCAGGCGTAATATATTTACAGCAGCTTTAATATTTAAAAGGTTAAAATCACCAAGAAGTTTAGTCTTAAAATCTATGTTCACTTGATTAAAGTTCTCAGGATAAACTTTATACGCTGATCCTTCACTCATAAAATCTAGTTTTGTTTGTTGATATCTTTCAAAGGTTTTATGATAATCGAGATGATCCTGCGTGATATTGGTGAGTAGTTTCAAATCGAACTCAATGTCTATGAGCCGCTCCTGATCAATACCTTCTGAGGTAACTTCCATTATAAAATGAGTGCCTCCCTGTTCCAGGTGCTGACTCATAAACCGTGAAATATCATCACTTTCAGGTGTTGAAAGATCCTTGTTGCCAGAATTTAACGTGCCTAATACAAACGTATTATATCCTGCGGCTTTCAACACTTCGCCTATTAAGTGAGAAACAGATGTCTTTCCATTTGTGCCGGTTATACCTATTACAAATAGTTCATTTGAAGGGTGTTTTCGTGGGCTTATATCAACTAGAGTTAAATCGTTTACACATTTTTCAACCTGCGGCGAATAGATATGAGAATTGTTATTTAAGGCGTTCTTTAAAAGAACCACGGGTTCATTAGTATGTATCTGAGTACCGGTCGTGTCGAGTTTAATAGGAGTATTCCTTCTTAAGTGTCTTTAGGTGCGCTTTATACTGTTATTCAGAAGGGCAGAAGGTTTTGAGTGGCGCGCAGCGTCCTTCTCAAAAGACAAGATAAGCCAGATGGCATGTCGAGTTTGCTCTAAAGTTTTAAGGCTATAAACTGCTCAAACTTTATGCATGAGACAGGTTTAGGTAGAAAAAATAAATCGGGTTCGTGGCTTGGCGTGAGAAGAGTCTGTAGAGAAAGACACCGACCAGTGCGAGTCGTGTATAAGAACTTGGGGTCAGTGTAACAGACAATACCTAATCATATCTGTTTTATATTCTAATATAGAGTGTAATAAGGTTTAGATTACTTAATCAGGTGTATTTATTTAGTATTAATGTAAATAAAAAGCCTTAATGCCTTGAAATACATTTTTTCGGCCACATATTAGTTGCATGTGAATGATATTGGTTATACTGTTCATATCACATAACGATACATTTCCACCTGGTTCTTGTCAGTAGTATTTAATACTTTCTCCTGTAAATTATCTCGCTAGATTTGTAACACTATTTTTTATACTTTAATGAGGTAATTCTTATGACAACAGGAACCGTTAAATGGTTTAACGACGCTAAAGGCTTTGGCTTTATCACTCCAGAAGATGGTAGTGCTGATGTTTTTGCTCACTTTTCTGCTATTGCTAGTGAAGGTGGTTTTCGTACACTGGCAGAAGGTCAACAAGTAACGTTTGATACTGAGGCAGGCCCAAAAGGACCACAGGCAACAAATATTAAGTAAGATCTGATCTTTTTTAGATTATGTTTTGCTAAAACCCTGCAACTTGTTGCGGGGTTTTTTGTTTATAAGTAGATGCAATTATTACTTTATAACTTCGAAAAACTTATGCCCCTTATTGTTTAATGCATAAACAGGTTACAGGTTTGTTGCTTGAGTCTGTGCGATAAAATGACTGCGATGTCCTTAAAAAATATAACCGCGCGTTGCTGCTTAAAATCTGTTATAATGACCTCAATATTCTATGTTACACGACACACTTCAGTCTGTGTCTCCCTTCGCGGTCACCGCTTAAGTTCGGCCATCCTCGAAAACAAATTTTGTTACCTCCTGGATTGATACAAGTTCAAAACTTGCGCTGGCGGCAACCATCACCCTGAAAGGGAAAAATCTACATGTTATTTGATACACTTGGGCTATCATCCCAAATACTTCGTGCCGTAACCGAAAAAGGTTACAGCAAACCAACACCAATACAGCAGCAAGCGATTCCACCGATTCTCGAAGGCCGAGACCTGATGGGCGGTGCACAAACTGGCACCGGCAAAACAGCGGGTTTTACATTGCCTTTATTACAGCGTTTGATGGATTCTTCCGAATCTGGAAAAGGCCATCGCCCTGTACGGGCTCTGGTTTTAACGCCTACTCGAGAACTTGCAGCGCAGGTTAGCGAAAGTGTTGAAACCTATGGCAAATACCTGCCTTTAACTTCATCGGTAGTGTTTGGTGGTGTCAGTATTAATCCACAGAAATCTAAGCTGAAAAAAGGAGTTGACATCCTTGTTGCCACGCCCGGTCGATTACTCGATCTTGTAGGCCAGCAGTCTGTTGACCTGTCAAAGGTTGAAATCCTGGTGCTTGATGAAGCGGACCGAATGCTGGATATGGGATTTATTCGCGACATTCGAAAAATACTTGCAAGCTTACCTAAACAAAAACAGACATTGTTATTTTCAGCAACGTTCTCAGATGAAATAAAAAAACTGGCTAATGGTCTGCTTAATAAACCGGCACTGGTTGAAGTGGCGGCTAGAAATATTGCTACAGAAACAGTTCAACAGGTTGTACATCCTGTAGATAAAAACCGTAAACGTGAATTACTCTCATTTTTGATTGGTTCTAATAACTGGCAACAAGTACTGGTATTTACTCGCACCAAACATGGTGCAAACAGGCTTTCCGATCAATTAAAAACTGATGGCATCACGTCAGCTGCTATTCATGGTAATAAAAGTCAGGGTGCACGAACTAAAGCACTGGCAGAGTTTAAATCTGGCAAAATACGGGTTCTGGTTGCTACTGATATTGCTGCCCGAGGTATAGATATAGATCAATTACCTCATGTGGTTAACTTTGAGTTACCCAACGTAGCGGAAGATTATGTGCATCGTATTGGTCGTACTGGCCGTGCTGGTAACGAAGGTGAAGCAATGTCACTGGTCTGCATTGATGAATTAAAGCTATTAAAAGACATTGAACGTCTGATTAATCGAACTATTCCTAAAGATACGCTTGAGGGTTATGAACCCGACCCTTCAATTAAAGCTGAACCTATACAAAAAGGTCGTGGTCAACAACAACCTAGATCGAATAAAGGGGCATCAAAGAAAAACGACTCAAGATGGAATAAAAGAAATCAAACAAATCGGAAAGCGGCATAAATAAGCCAGGTTTCACACTGATACACAGGAAAAAATATGAATAAACTAAAGTATGACCTGATTTCAGTCGACAAAATTGATACTCCAGACGGCTTGCCAGGAGATGACTGGTATCGTTATGTCATAGGTCAGGGAACTTCAAAAATTGAAGGGTTTCGTTCCGGTAGCTACAATGCCGTCACGCAACATTGTGAAGAGTACACTCGTGAATTAAACGATCGTGTTAATAATGGTGGCTCAACTTATTCACCCCGTAAAAAAGTGAACGCGATTAAAACGACATAAGAAAATAACAGAGGTGGTGAAGTACCGTTTCTGCGTTGTACATTGCCTACGTCCTTGTAGGTAACCAATGGGAATCATTAGTATCTGTCACCGTCCTTTTTTGTTGTAACTATTTACGCTATTTACTAAAAACTAAATCAGCTGGTTTTCGTCAAATATGGCAGGAAAAATCAAGATACACCAGTTATCACGGTAATATGTTTGATGTGACTGTCTTTTTGCAGACTTCGAAGCCCCATCCACTAGTTCATGAAAACTTTCCTTGTCTTTAACCATTACACCAGTTAATACTCGCTTGCCTTCTGATAATGTATGATTAGCTATGTAGTTTTCTAGCAGGTCAGATACAAAAACTTAATAGTTACTTATTAATTACATAATGAGACGGTTGAGTAGAAAGTGCTTTTTGGTAAGATAGTTAATTATTAGTGAAAATATTGTTTTAATGGGTACTGGAGTTTGATTGAGTTTATTATTGGTTGTAAGTGGTTTCTCTGGTGTTAAATTAATAAAAGATTGGGTTTTGTTGATAAAGAATAAAACAAATATATGTGGCTACTAAAAATAAAATATAAGCACGTAACCCCAATGAGAGTGTACTTATTATGACCATTTTAAATGTGATTTTTCATCTACTCCATGTGCTAATTATTCTATCGTCCATTTCTTTGTTTTTATTTGAGGAGCTTGTCGTTGTTCATTTGTGGCTGCAGGCAACCATTTTGTTTTCGTGGCTTGTTTTAGGGCCTATCGTTAATAAACCCGGTATGTGTTTGCTGACCGAAATTCAGAAAAAAATGGGTTTAAAGCATAATGGTGAATTTCCAGATTCATATATGTTTTATCTAAGCAAGAAGTTCGGTTATAAAGGTAATAATACTAAGAAAGTAGACAGGATTACTTTTTCTGTTTTTACGGTTTGTACTATTGTTTCTATTCTTCGATATATATTAGAAATTTAAATAAGATATCGTAGTGTTCAGGGTTGTTAAATTGACTCATGTTATTCATGATCTATAAAATATCAGGAGTTTTAACAGATTTATATGAATACAATTTCTTTACCAGGTTTTAGTGATCCCTTTAGTGCGATAAGCCATTTGGTTGGGGTTCTTATTGCACTGTACTATAGCGTTAGATTAATACGCCTCGCTGCTGTTCATCGTGGGTGGCTGATTGCTGTCTGTGTGTTTATATTTTCTGTTGTTTTTTTATTGACGATGAGTGGTGTATTTCATCTGTTAGATCACGGCAGCTTAGGCCGTGATGTTTTACAGCGTCTCGATCATGCGGGTATTTTTGCCTTAATTGCGGGAACCTTTACACCTGTTCACAGTATTCTGTTTAAGGGGTTCTTTCGCTGGGGTTTTTTGTTGTTAATTTGGGGGCTGGCAATAACCGGCATAACATTTAAAACCATCTATTTCACTGAGATGGCAGAATGGTTAGGGTTAATGTTTTATCTGGGGCTGGGCTGGCTTGGTATTTTATCTGCTTACTATACACACCGACTTCACGGATTTACGATTATTAGACCACTTCTTTACGGCGCTATAGCATATACAGTTGGTGCCAGTATCGAGTTTTTGCGATTACCTGTGATTATATCTGGTGTTGTTGGGCCGCATGAAATATTTCATATCGCAGTATTAGCGGGCATAGCATGGCACTGGTTGTTTGTGAGAAATTTATTAATACTAAAACGGGATGAGGGAAAATAATAACTTACGAGCAGAAATTTATCAGGTCTTAACTGTTAAGTGGTATTAAAACAGCGCAAGTGATGAAATATTATTCATGCTCATTCATGGGAATGATTATTTCTGATTTGAATCCACCGAGTATTTCTGACGGGCTAAAATTTAAAGTGCCATTATAGTCTTTAACTATATCTGACGAGATGGCGAGACCGAAGCCGTATCCACTAACCGTTTCATCTAATCTTGTTCCTCTGCTTATTAATTCATTCAATGCATCTACGTTTTCGCTATTTCCATCATCTTCTATTGTTATGTGTAAGCATTTGTTCTGGTATGCAGTGATGAGTATCTTAGTTGCTGTCCATTTCCATGCATTGTCGAGCAGGTTTCCTAATAATTCGAGCATGTCTTCACGATCAACTTTTATTTGTAGGTTATCAGTTAATTGTGTTTGTATTTCGATGTGTTTGTCCGGGTACATTTTACGAATGGTTTTAATTAATAACTCAAGATCGTTATTGATACAGTATAGCTCTCCCTGTTTTATGCTACCGGCTACACGTGCGCGTTTAAGTATATGGTCTGTAATATTTTGAATGCTTTCGATTTGTGTGCTAAGAGTGTGTTTTGATTCACTATTCAAGTCAGTCTGGCTTTCGCTGAGTTGCTGTAAGACAGTTAGTGGTTTTTTTATGGCATGTGATAAATCACTTAATGCATCACGTGAGCGTTTTAATCTTTTATGGTGTGCCTGTGAAAGCTGGTTGATTTGTTTTACTACGGACTGAAGTTCATCAGGTACGTCAGATGATAATGATGTAATATCACCGCTTTCAAGCTGGCCAAGTTCTGAATGAATTTTTCGCAGAGGGTGTAAGCCGGAGCGTAAGACAATAATTTGTATGAGTACGAGACAGGTTAAAATTATGACCGAAATAAATGAGAAATAATTTGTAAATGTTTCGATTGCTGTTGTAACAGGTGTTAAGTCTTCCGCAATGGTAATGCTAAATTGTTTATTTTGTTTATTAAAACGACGGCTTAGTAAAATAAGTGGCTGGTTCTGTGGACCGATTTGATGGGATTCTATATAGGTATTAGCCGACACAGCAGGTATGGTTAAGTTTTGATCCCATAATGAGCGTGATCTGACTATAGTTTGATTCTGTTTGATCAGATAGTAGTGGCCAGAGAATGGGCGCTTATAGATTGGATTAATATATTTTCCGTTTACCTGAATACTGTTATCTTTATTAAATGAAATAGCAGTGATCAGATTTTCGATATCATGCTTAATTCGGGTCCGTATATATTGTTCAGAGAGATTCTGTATGTTGTGACTGACAATAAGCCATAGTACTAAAAATACCAGTATCAGGCTGAAGATTAATCCGCTGACAAGGCGTGATTGTATGGACTTCATTTTGTTAAGCCTTTGAAGATATATCCCTGACCACGACGAGTTTCTATCATTTCTTTGCCTATTATTTTTCTCAAACGCTTGATATAAGCTTCAATGACATTGCTGTCCTTGTCGGAATCTAAGTTATAGATGTGATCAGTTAAAGTCGATTTGGAAAGTATCAGTTCAGGATGTAGTAAGAGATATCGTAATAAACGAAATTCAGTGCCAGTGAGAGTATGTGTGTTACCGTCCTGCGTTGTGACACTTTGTTTTTGCTCATCCAGTATCAGGCCGTTGTTATTAATGGTCTTTGCAAGGTTTTGTTTGCTTCGATGTAACAGGGCGCTTAGTCTGGCCAGTAGTTCTTCATTGTGAAATGGTTTGCCCAGATAATCATCTGCACCTGCTTTAAAACCATCGACTCGTTCCTGCCAGGTATCTCTTGCAGTAAGAATAATGACGGGTAAATTATTGTTAGCCTGACGCCAGTTGTTTAATACTTCCAGTCCGCTGCGTTGTGGCAGACCAAGAT
>Ga0316206_1001522_pt1 | contig 19901 bp, 16 predicted proteins | sample 6monthpyrite_MG_FD_204942 | JGI IMG/M metagenome (GOLD analysis project Ga0316206, IMG submission 204942) | Microbial mat bacterial communities from mineral coupon in-situ incubated in ocean water Damariscotta River, Maine, United States -... | ecosystem: Environmental > Aquatic > Marine >... | reverse complement strand
CAAAGCTTTCTTATCACCATCAATTAAAATTGGATTACCTTGCTGATCATAATGGAAGTAATCGACTCCTTTTTTCTCGAATATAGCATGGAACAATGCAGTAAATGCGATATTCAAATTAACAATGAAGCCGTAAGTCTTGAATTCGGTATAAGGATTGTTATAAATAGATACAGCCAAAAGTGCGAATTCTTTAGACTTATGAAGAAGGACTCCTTTTGCAGACATATCGGCTGTTTGTTGCAACTTTTGGCTATGGACAGCCCTGAATTCATCTTTACTTAAAAAACATATTCCAGAACTCGAATATTGGTCCCCATCTTTTTCAACGTATTGGTGCCAACGCTTAGAGGGATATGTTCGACATGTATCAACCTTCCAGCCAGTAGTTTCAGCTAGTTGCTCAATGGTAAAAGCTTCTCCTTGACGTTCTCGGCATGTTAGAAACTCGTATGCTAAATCTACCTTTTCGTATCTACTCATTGTCTTCCTTAACTTTAAATTATTTACGCTGAGAGAGTTTCTCTAACATAATTTTTTTGTACTCATTTGAGCAATTCTCTAAAAGTAAGTCACAGCCCCCCATTTCAATTTCGCATGTTGGAGAAATTAAAAATGGTGTTTCACCTGAAATTAATACATCAATAATATTGTTATAGCTGTCAGTGTCTTCGTGGTGATCAATGGCATACAACCCCCAACATTGGTTAATAAACGGGTCTATTACTTCATAGATAAAAGTTCTTGTATCGCAAGGCCATTCTTCAGGTACTGTAAAATGTTGTATTGTATTCCTAAGTTGGCCAAACATTTTATACAAATCAATATTCGGGATTTTAATACCCGTAGTAGCCCAAAGTCTCTCCGGTAAATCCAAGTAAGATATAGTTTTTGCGTTCTTTACCAAATCTTCAAAGCCCAATAGATCGTTACCAACCTGATTTGAGCGAGGTACTTTATCGAAAATAAGTAAAGGGTGTTCTTGCGCTATTCTAGCTTTAATAAAAATTTCAGCAGCATGGGCGGCTTGCAACACAGACATTTCTTCCCACATTACACCTTCCATACTATAAAAGCATGAGTGATAATTAGCGTGGGAAAGAGCAGCTCTGCCTAAACGTAACATGTGTTTATGCACATTTTTTAAATCATCTTGTATTATTAACTTTACTCCCTTAACCCCGCATATTAAACCAAATAACTCTTGATTAAGACTGTTTAATCAAGACTAAACCACTTTCAAAAAGTAACAATTGATGTATCTGTTCAAAAGCCTAAAACGGAAAATCAATTAATCCTTTAGCTTCTACCTTTTGCTTTAATTCAGCCAACTCGCCTTCCACCTCTTTCAGCCTTCGATAGAGTTGCAACTCCCTTCCTAACGCATCATCTAGCTGTTGCTTCATTTTTGCTTCACTGGCAGTTGCTTTTTTTGCTTTTGTTTTTTGTCTATTTATAGCTTCCTGTTTACCTATTGTTGTTCCTTGATGTTCCTTTACATGCAATGTAATCAATGAAATTAGAGGACGGTGTTGTCCTCTTGATGCTTTCAAATAGCCACCGTCAAAGCCAGCTTCTTGACTGACAATAGAATTAGTTATCTTGTCTTGTGGCAAACCTTTAAATTGCTCATGCTCTGGCTCCCCTTTCTTTAATCGTTCAAATGCATCATAGCAGCGCTTTAGGCCCGGATTCATACTAGCAACTCCTCTTTACTCATTCTTTGCTCTTTATAGCCTTTAAGCTTATTTAATTCCGCTACAAGGATTTGATACTCGCCATCAGCTTTATCAAAATGAGTCAATTGCGATTGTATTGCATCTATTTGGATATCTACTTTTTCTTCTTTGATGGCTGCGTCATCACATGTTAAGCATTCGGTTAATTCACCTAACATAAAGCGGTCACATTTAGTATCGCTCATGCACCCACCAAGTAATGTATCGCGATAATGAATTTCACCTTTGTCTACTCTTCTAGTGGTTTCTGTACGTACTTCTTCAATAAGTACTTCATTATCACGAAGCTTTTCACGCTTGCGTTCTACGTAGCCACCCGTCTTACCATATAGCTTTTCTGTGCTGCCCAACAAATCATACATCAACATATCTACAATATTAGTTGTATTACCCGATTGGCAATCATGTATTACGTGTTCTTTCGGTAAATCAAACTCTTTTGTTTCTTTATTGTAGCGCCCAAAAATACTGTTAATATTTTCGAAATTTCTCGAATAGTAGCGCGTTATGGCTAAAGTCAGATGTTTAAATTGACGCTTCAGAGTTGGCAATTTAACAAACCCAGAACTCGATGCATAATAAGCTAGAGAGCGCCTAAATTGGTGAGAGCGAAGAGGCCATATACTTCCAACATGGAAATCTGGTGATTCATTAAAATCACGTGTTGGGTCTGACTGCTGAAGTTCGGAAAAGTCCTTATCTGTTATTATTAAAGATTCCATCCATGTTGGTTTTTTTGTTTTATAACCGAATTCCACGATTTCAGGCTTTTTATTTGGATTGATAACAACAGCAGGGGTTAAAAATAAATCACAATTTTTTAAATCAACACCATAGATTTTTGCCAACCCCTTACAAATTAATTGAAGAACCTTAATTGCATTTTCTGCTTCAGGAGCAGCATACCATGCACAAGATTCTCGGTATCCAGTGTACTTTGTCGTCGTTGAAATAAGCTTTACGACCCGTTTGCTTATGGTTACTTTTCCATCTGGGTCATTTCCTTCTTCGCTGATAGTCGTTTGCTCGATACAATCATAGGGTAAACGCATAACCTCTTGATCTCGCATTCCAGTGTATAAGTGCAGTATTAAGCGCATTCGATACTGAATTGCTTTTAGAACGCTAGAAAGGCTCGTGGAGCTATTAACAGCCAACTCCCCAGAGAAAACATCTTCCAGTTTGTATATTTTCAGTGCTTCCTGCATATCAGGCCGCCATTTAGCTTTTCCACCAACACGATTAGACTTCTGCCATTCATAAGATCTTCCGTAGAAAGTATCTTTGAAATTTTCTAAGAGATCGGGCAAAGCATCCAACTTTCCCTCAAAAAGCTTAAGTTCATCAGTCAAATGATTAATATATGAAAGGTAGATCATAGTTGGAATGACTGGAGTTTGTTCACTATCGTCAACTTCAATTTCTAGATTAGCAATTGCTGAGAAACCAACTCTACCTTGTCCAATGTAGCTCAAGTGATTACCTATCGCACGAGTCCGCTTTTTAATACTGGTGCCAACTTTTGTACTCAAGAATTTGTTTAGAAGACGCTTATTTGAAAATAACTCACCAAGTGAAATAGTACCCATAAATTGATTTTCTTGCAGAGAGATACAATATTCAATGGCAGATGCCATAACTTGGTAATATCCATTTAACGTAGAAACTGCAATATTCCCTGTGTGTCCTCCTTCAGCGAAATACTGGATCAAAAATAATAGGTATTTTGCCTCATTTACCAGAGAACGACGCTCGATAGGAGATTTTCCCACAAGGAAATTATCAAATCGAAATTGTGATATTTTTTTACCACTTAAACGATATGGATTAAAATCCCATATATCCTCTCCATATATGGCAGTCGGTTTTCCATTAATATCACGACAAAGCACAAAGTCCGCACTAGGATAATCTTTGTTCTTTGAAGAAAAAAAACTATCTGGAGCTGTTCCCTGCTTACACTCTTCTTCTGCAAATATTCGGCTTAGATTTGAAGCTACCATTAAACAACCACCCCCATTTGCTCATAACGTTCTAATCGAAACTCCCAAAATGGTGTCAATATTCCATGTTCCATTACATCTTCTCTGACATTTTCGACCAATAATTTAATACGTTCTGACTTTTCTGAAATCTGTACTAATACTTGCTTGATTCGAATATTTAGCTCCAACAGCAAAGAATCGGAATGGTTAAAATCCGTTGCCATTTCCCTAACAGCTTCAATCACATAAAGTAAACTATAAAGCTTATGAATATCTTCCTGATCAGCATGACAAACATAGTGTTCGCAATATAAACACCCGATTTGAGACATACAATTGGGTTCAATTGGAGGAGCGTCTTCCATAGCTTCGGGGTGTTGAAAGTCATCACAGTGACCCGACGCAATATTTGTATTTTCTGAAGATTTTGTGTCGCCATCAATAATCTTTAAGGGAATTTTTTGCGACGGTTTTCTCTCCAAAATTTTTGTGGCGGCAGCTTTTGCGGATTCGAAAAATAATCCAAACTCTTCTTGTTGCTTTTCGGGACTAGAGACTGCGTAATATTTATGATTAGTTTTAATCGTATGGTTTAATGAATCAGCAATCACTTCCTGTGCTACATTCAACTCATTCCATACTAAGGTTTTATATTTACGAACTTGAGATGCTGTAATTATCTTAAAAGAATGCGGAAAAAACTTCCCTCTAACGCTTCTATAAACTCTATAGATGTTGTCACTTTTCAATTGAGAGTAACTATCTGTATATGATCCATTACGATCTATTGTAAAAAACAAATATGGGCAATTCACTCCATTCAATAACCAATTTCTTAATTGAATATATTCTTTGAAAATTTCAAGTCCCTTTCTATTTCCTAAGTGATACGCAACTTCACGTTCACCCGCTCTCATTTTAACAGCACGAAAGTCATTCTTAAGCAAATCGCTTTCTAGAGTAAAGCTTTCATCGTATTTTAGTTGGCGAAGCTCCGTTCTATGTATTCCGGTCATTAAGATGAATAATTGCATGTAGCTTTGAATTGCTAAAGATGCGTAATTCAAACGATTGATATTGCGCGGATCATTGTTAACTTTTAGCAAGTTATTATGAGCTTTATCCAGCTCTCGTTGGGCTTCCCTTAAACTTATGTTTCGTGGACATTTCAATTTGTATTCTTCGGCTGTTGAAAGTCTACCCTCTAGGTAGTTGTAGCTAAACAACTCCTCTCGCAAGTACGGTGTGATACAAGAATTACTATTGCTTGGGAAAACATAGCACTCATAATCAGGCATCTTGAGCAAAAAAGGAAAAGATTCATTACTCATCACAAAATGTTTCAAACCTCTAGCGAGATTTAAAAAAGTCTTTGTTGCAAAACGCACATTCCGCTCTTCAGGCGCTTCACCTTCTTTGCGCTTAAATTTTATGATTGGGATTTCTCGAATGATTTCTTTTGTTTTATCCGTGCCCCAATATATTTCAAACAGTTTGATCAACTCCCTTTGCTTCTCATTAGCAGTTTTAGGAGTAATTTTGGCATCTGCTGACTGAATTCTGTGTTTTAACTCCGCTTTCCAAGCTTTATAAGCTTCTCTAGATTGACTTTCAGAATCGAAAGCATCACTGAAACCTGAACTGTCGATCCATTGAAGTATGTTCGCAAAATCTCTCAAGCGCGTTCCTACTGTACTGTCACGGTTTAGTGTGGTTGCGACATAATCATGTATGGAGTTAAGTAAATCCCTTCTACTTAATTTAAACGAATCCTCACAAACCTTAGTCGGTAAGTGAGACAAGTGAGAATTTTCTTGCGATTGTCTGACTGTATAGGCAAATGCACCTATATCAATTGGATTTTTTCTGCCACCATCACTTAGTTGTAAACGTACTTTTTCAGGATGAAGAAAGTCTTGTCCTATTTCTTTACGAGTGACAACAATAGTATCTCGTTCAATAAGGCTAAACTTTGGTTCATTATTCATACTACCCATTAAAATATGCCTTTAAACAAGATTTCTTCATAACCATCTTGAGCTACTAACTTGTCATCAAATTCAACAAAAAGTTTTAAATAGTGCTCTGTGGTTTCCCTATTTGTGTGGTGCAGTCTAATTTGAATTTTTCGAATTTCGTCACCGGGTCTAAGCTGTCCGGGTTTCAGCTTTGTCTTTCCGTTATATACCACCAATCGAGATAAGTGCTGATAGTACTGATATGCAAAAGTTGCTCTTTGCCAATGGAATGTGAAACTCTTGGGAAATGAAGCTGATACATTCCTAAACAACTTTTCTTTCAGATAGTCAGTATGTTCGCCTTTTGGTCTTGTTTTGACCTGTCTGTACCGAGGATCGTTTTTTGCCATATAATGACAATTACCGTTGGTTGAGAGAAATAAGTACATATCATCTTCACTAAGGATATCACCATATTGCTGTTCAAATAGTTTCCTCCTCTTCGCGGATTCTTTTGAAAAAGCATAGGTATGAATCTGCCGAACAAGACTTCGAGGAAAATGCAGCTTTTGCGGTTTTCCGTTCTTTGTATCAATACCAGTTTTACCACCTGCTTTCAAAACCAACGTTCCATCGGCAGATATTTCATCCTTGAGTTCTTGTGATATATTGTGCAGGCTTTCTAAGCCCTCAGCTACTTCTAAGGATTTGAACAACTGGTTTATGTGTTTCATACGCATTGTGAAAATAGACTGCTTTCTGCAACCAGTATTTAGTGCAATGAGGTGAATTAGCCTCTCATCAACTGAAAAAGCGCCACTGTTTAGTACATCAATTAGTTCATCACACTGACCATTTGATAGAGGTCTTAAATCTTCTCCACCATCTCTGACATAGCCTATAGGAACAGGCTTTTGCTGATAACTAGCATTAACTGTTTGGCTACGCAATGTAACCTGTTTCTTAAAACCGTTTTGAAAGATAATAAAAGCTTGTTTTGTTTTATCCACCCTTGTCATATCTAGGGAATAGCCCGGTAATTTAGAAATAAACTCATAAAATTTATATACAACCAATGTTCGCTTGTTAAGGTTTTTGGGCGAAACATCATCACGGTGAAGCAGATATTGGCTGTACCTGTAGCTTGGTCTCTTAGCAGCCCTCGATGCACTAAAGTCGAGATAATCAATACATTCATCTTCGCAAAACAGCTTATAATCGAGCAGCATGGACGCATCTTTTCTTATCTCATCCGTGGTTTTGTAACCACCATGACTAAAATCTTCTTCCATTGAGCGTTCATAAAAATAAAGGTTAGCCTCATACCAAGGCGTGCCACACTCATTAAAAATAAATGGCAAATGGTAAACTGAATCATCAGAATTAGTCAGAGAATACTCTTTGTGTATAAAATAGAATTCATCTGCATTTCCTTTTTCTAAAGGAACACGAATCGGGTAGTCACTTTTATCTGGGATTGTTGTTACATCACCAGCCGTATAATCTAAACGACTTAACGTGATCAACCGGTTCGATTTTCTTTTATCCATTATAGATGCCATTGCAGACTTCACCTTAAAGTGTCAAACTTACTTATACCCCGGGGGTGCTGTCAATGGGTTATCAGGCCATCTGTGCTTTGGGTACTGTGCTTTCATGTCTTTTTGTACCTGCCGATAACTGCCTTGCCAAAATGCCTCAAGATTTTGGGTAATTTGTATCGGTCGACCAGCTGGTGATAATAACTCAAGCAGTAATGGTATGCCCGGCTGTTGTTGCCACTGACCAACCATAGGTGTTTGTCGTTCGCCATATAATTCTTGCATCGGTAATGACACAGTTGGTGAAGCATGCTCAGTATAACTAATTGGGCATTTTCGCCCCGTTGGTCCAACAAAATAGGCAGGTGCTAAAGCACCCAGCAATTGTTGCTGAGAGTAATCAAGTAACGATAACAACATAGTAGAAAGTGACTGTTTCGCTAATTGAGCAATATTAGTAATGGCCCCCACAAATGGCGTGAACCAGATCGCCAATTGATCGATTAATTGTTGTTCATCAACCAATGGCAATGGCGCTTTAGAGACAAATTCATTGACCCATCGCCAACGGCTAAGCAATGCAAGATCTGCAGTTTGCCATGGTAAAAAATTAAGCCCATGTTGCATCACTAACTGTTGCCAAAGTGCGGCAATTTCATCGGCAGGAGGTGCTGTTTTATTTGGCTGTTCACTGACTAAAATAGCGCCTAACCATAGTTGTTCACGTGCAATAATTTTGCCATTACTAGCATCAAATTGTAAGGCGTTTCGCGCATTAAGTTGCGCTGTAAAATACCGTCTAAGTTGTACTTCAGTAAATGGCGCGGCAAGACGAACCGTTAATCGTTGCTGACTGTGCATTAAATTAGCCGCCACAATATATGGTTCAGCGGCTAATGCATCTTCATCAGCCATGGTGCATCCCTTACCAGCTTGAGTAATAAACTCACCGTGTTTTCCTCTAGATTTTGCAACTCGTTCTGGGTAAGCAAGTGCCAACAAAGCACCACTTTCAGTTAAAGGTAATTGTTCGGTTGGCAAGCTCACGGGCCGCTGACACTGCTGAATTAATAGTCGATATTGTTTGATAATACGCGCTAATATAGTATTTTCGTTGTTTTGATTTCGTTGCTGCTGCGCATAATGGCACACATCAATCACTCGATGCACTATGTTGCAATCAAACCGTGCTTGTTCAGCACGATACCAATCGCGCTCTTCCACTAGTGCCGCTAACAAACAGGCCAATTCTGTTAATTGTAAAATGGCATGTTGCTGTTCTAGTGTTTGAGCATAGATGATCATTTGCGCTAAACGTGGGTGACAACGTAATTGTCCAACACGTTGACCATGCTCAGTTAATTTATGTTGTTCATTAACAATACCAAATTGCTGTAATTCAGCCCATGCACTGCACTGGTTTGACTCACTAGGCAGTGTTAAGAATGGCAATGCAGCCATATTGTTTACTCCCCAACGTGCCACCTCGATCAACACTGGCAATAAATCTGTATGACATAATTCGCACGGGGCTTGTTTGGGGCGTCGCTGAAAATCATCATCACTGTATAAACGAATACAATGGCCAGCCATTAATCGCCCTGCTCTACCCGCACGTTGTATGGCTGACGATTGAGTAATTTGTTGCTGAACTAAGTGAGTCATTAAGCTTGCACGGTTAAAATGAGCTACTTTTTCTAGCCCGCTATCAATCACCAAACTAATCCCATCAATAGTGATCGAGGTTTCAGCAATATTGGTTGCCAATACCAATTTACGCATACCGGCAGGTGCTGGAGCAATCACTCGTTGTTGCTCTGCCAATGATAAATCACCATATAATGGCGCTAACTGCAAATCACTGGGCAACTTATCGACTAGCTGAGTGATCACATAACGAATATCAGCAACACCGGGCAAAAACACCAATATAGAACCTTGATGACTCAGCGCTTGTTGTTGAATAACGTGCACGGCATGTGCTCGCCAGCGTGCATAATTCGGTGCAGGTTGATAATCCATAGACACGGCAAAGCTACGTCCGGCACTGGAAATTGCAACAGCGTCGGGTAATTGTTGTATCAATTCATCATTAGCTAACGTGGCTGACATCAACAAAATTTTTAAATCATCACGCAAGCCTTGTTGAATATCACGAGCTAATGCAAACGCTAAATCACCGTGGCTAGAGCGCTCGTGAAATTCATCAAAAATCACTAACGAACACTGCTCTAATTCTGGATTTTGCTGCATTAATTGGGTGAGAATAGCCTCAGTGATCACTTCTAAGCGAGTGCTGGCACTCACTTTTACATCACTGCGCAATCGATAACCAACAGTTTTACCGACAGCTTCGCCAAGTTGCTGAGCTAAATATTGGGCAATATTTTTTACCGCAACCCGTCTAGGTTGTAATAAATATATTGTACCGGTTAACCACTCTGACTGTTGTAATAACCATAACGGTAAACACGTTGATTTACCCGCTCCCGGCGGAGCAGAAAGTACAATAGTGGCATGCCTTTGTAATGCTGCTAACAAGGTATGCTTAATTTCATTAATCGGTAACGAGTCAGACATGAATTGCCGTATTTAACTAAAACGATGGTTATTATATCCTACCAATCACTGACTTTTCGAGATTGTTTGCAGCAGACGTTAGGGTTGTTGCAGGGCAACCGCATACTTTGATGGATTTTTAACCAAAAATAATTTCAGTTCGAAATTCATCAACCCTAGCTGCGCGTTTTAATTTCCTACGCATACTAATTTTACTTGGATGCAACCTAGATAGGTTAAGTGCAAAGCGCCTAATTATGCCAACATTTTCAGCACCATCTTCTTTTCTTATTCGGCTATCATCTTCTTTAAAAGTGACATCCAATACCCAATGTACTTTGTTTTCAACTTCCCAATGCCCTCGAATAGCATCACTGATTTGCATAATATCTGGCGGTAAACTCGATATGTAATAGAGTGTTTCTTGTTGCTCTTTTTCTTTCATGACCCGTTTGCGTGTTACTTCAATAATAGTTTGTATCCCTTGCCAGTTATTGCCCTCGGCAATCCATTCACTCATTCTTAACTGGCGGTAGTTGCGTGTTTCTATACGACCATGCCCGCTATCGACCTCTTCGTAACATTGAATATGTTTAGGTTCATCCCGTGTTATTTTATGAAAATAAGCAGCTATTTCTTCTTTGAGCTTTTTATGATTATTTTTAACACAAAGAACATAATCCCCACCATGCTTTAGGATTTTACTTACTATTTTCTTTTGCGTGTTCATTGCATCAGCACTGACAATAGCGCCTGAAATATTCAGAGTATCTAGCATATCTAACACGCTGGCATTTTCGTTTTTCTTACCTTCACTACGTGTTTGCGCCAAAACAAGACCATTCGATTTACTCCACGCTGTAATACTGTGCAAAGCGCTATGTCGCTCACCATCAAAGGAATGGCACAAGGTTTTTCCGTCAATGGCTATTTGCTCTTTGCCATTATCTTGTCTGACTTCGTTAACCCAATTAATGAAAGCTTGATTAAACTGTTTAGGAGAAATCACTCGAATGATACGAGCTATCGTATCATCAACGGGTATACCGTTTTTAAAAGGCCTGTGAAGCCTTAACCAATCGAGTGCATCATGACCAAAATCTTCAATATCTTGCCAGCCCTCTGCTCCTGAAACCACTGCGCTTACCGTGAGAAATAAGATATCAATGAAGTCATGTTTAACATTAATATCTTTACGTGGGTCTTCAATAATAGAAAAGTGATCGATAAATGACATAATAAACTCCTGTTTTAAGGAGTGTATTAGATCATGTTCTGGCCTAAAGTACGATCTTGCCCTGAGGGTTGTTGCTCTTTCGCGGTTAAATTTTGTTCCAGATAAAAGCGTTTTAATCGCGGCAAGTAATATGTAGCCTAGTCATTCTAAGCAAATACTACTCAACAAACAGTCAAGCGCTTTTAGCCGAATCCTTCGGCCAGCGTTTGTTGGTCATTTTTACGGCGTTATCGTCTTTTGATGGGAAACAACCACATGACAAAGACTCTGTTTTGTATAAATAACCAACAAATCGATGTAAAAACAATCTCGAAAGATCAACAGACCCTAATATTCGCTAACCCTAAATTGTCGATTATTCACTAATCTAACCAGTAATACTAACAGCAAGCCCGCAATCGTCATCCACGACAAGCTGCCACCATGGGCAATAGTTAATGCAACGTACCGTTGTTGATTTACAGCATCACGCTCACTATCTTCCAATGGTAAAGCGTACAATGCATTGCTGTCGTCAGAACTATACGTGGCTACTGGAAACGGATCGCCAACATGGTATAAATCAATCAACACATCATAATTATCACTTGGATATCCATCAGCTAATTCAGTCACCACACGGTAACTATCGTCACTGCTTTGACCAACAATAGTAAAATCATCAGTAGTATAGAATAATCGCCATGCTTGATTATCTCGGCGTAAATATAATTTTGCATATACACTAGCCTGTGTTGCTTGCACATCGGCATCAAATGTAATTGCAAAACGATGGTAGTAGCCATCTTCATCATCGTCACTGATTAATTGGCTACTAGCTTGATAAATATAAAAATCGCCATAACCTAACGGTTGATTTAACGTAGGGCTGCGAATTGTTCCAAGCGCATTTTTAACGTTAACTTTTGGTGTCAACGTTTCACTTAACGGCATACTAGTAACTAGCTGTTGTGCGACTGTTGGATGTTGGAAACCACCGTTAACAATGACTTTTATTGCTGGTTGACTAATTTGAGTTGACGCTGCATCAAATGCTGCACTATCAGCGTTGGTACTGGCAAATAAGCTTAACATTGAACATAAATAAAAACGTATGTACTGAACCTTCATAATGTGTATTCCATGAGTTGTTATGGCAGTTACATTAAAAACGATACATACTGAATATTAACTGAATGACGTTAACCTATCCCCAAACTATCTCAAGATGTAGGTTTCAGCTGGAAGCAGAAACGTCTTTCTGCAAGGCATTGATTGAAGTGAATGATTGTTCCCTTGTTGAAATCAATAACGCAGCATAAAATGCTTCTAAACTAGGCCTTTGGAACAGCTGAGCAAATCATGCTCGGACGTTCTAAAATGAGCATTTTAAAGTCGCTTGGGTATATATAAATGAATACAATGAGGTTATTTTTTGCGATTGATATTAACCCCACAAGTCAACAACAAATTGCTGATTGGCGAGACAATACCTTTGGAGGGCTTTTTAAAGTAATTCCGGCGACTAATTTTCATCTTACCTTAGCGTTTTTAGGTGCTACGCAGGATACCCAACTAACGCGTTTAATGGCGATAGCTGCCCACTTAAGCGAACAATACAAAACACATAATCCGTTAATTACAGCAACATTTGATTGTTATGCAAGGTTCAACAAACCGAAAGTTTTATATATAGGCATGCGCCAACACTGCTCAGCTGTGAGTGAATTAGCACTACAACTAAGCTATCATGTAAGCAACTTGCAAATTAACCAAGTAGAACAAGCCTATACGCCACACATTAGTTTGTACCGTAAAGCCAACTACTTACCTGCTAATAAACCACCTCCAGAAATTCATATTCCAGTACAAAGCTTTAGCTTGTATCAATCGATTAGCGCACTCGATAATGCCAGTGGTCACGTGCAATATCGAGCGCTTAAACGATGGTCATTGTGTTAATGGCTAGTAAGGATTTTAGCAATAGTAGCGATACCTTGTCCTGTTGCACCAGCCGCCCATAATGCGTTTGCTGTGCTGTTGTAATCAGCCGCCAAATCAAAATGCAACCATCCTTTGCCGTCAGGGTTCACAAAGCGCGATAAAAAGCCTGCCGCATTACTTGCTCCACCGGCACCACCGCCAGGTTGTGGTCGACTATTCGCTGTATCAGCAAACGCTGACGGGCATTTTTCTTGATGCCATTGTGCTAACGGTAACTGCCAAACCGGCTCGTTAACTTTATTTGCACACACTTTAGCTTGCTCGGCTAGTGCTTGATCTAACGAAAATAGCGCCGTGTAATCACCACCGGTTGCCATAACGGCTGCGCCAGTTAATGTGGCCGCATTAATGATTAACTCTGGTTGCTGTTCACTCGCGACAATTAAACCATCAGCCAATACTAATCGACCTTCAGCATCAGTGTTGGCAATTTCCACGGTTACACCATTTTTGTAAGTAAAAATATCACCTAACTTGTAAGCATTGCCGCTGACCATATTCTCCGCGCAACATAAAAATAATTTAACGCGCTTATTTAAACCTTGCTCTATCGCCAAGGCCAACGCCGCGGTTACCACTGCTGCGCCACCCATATCGCCTTTCATATCGAACATACCAGCATTCGATTTAATGCTATAGCCACCGCTATCAAAGGTAATACCTTTACCAACTAATGCTGCAAATACAGGCTCATTATTATCATTGCTTGGGTTGTAATCTACTTCTAATAAACACGGAGCTTTATCACTGCCTTTGCCTACGTTATAAATACCGACATATCCATGCGCTAGTAATTGCTCACCAGTAATAGTGCGCACCGAAATACTGGTTGGCGCTTTATTTAACAAAAATTCAGCTGCTGAAGCTGCTAATTGCTGCGGATATAATTGCGCCGGCGGTTGATTAATCAGCTCACGCGCCCATCCATAAATCGCTAATTTGCTAGTTAAATTTGCTACTAATAGTGGTTCACCGGTAAATTGTACTTGAGTTAATTGAGCTACACGGCTAAAACCCATTGCAAATGCCCACTGCCTGGCTTCATCCCAATTCATACCAGACAATTGCGCTTGCTTAATATTCAGTGCGTCAATTTGTCTTGCTGCTTGCTGTATTTTACGCAACGGAAAACGTTCATCTGCGGCTAGATGAATATAAATATTATGCTCATGTATTTGCACCAAATTATCTTGCTGCCAATGCTCGGTTACTATGGGGTGGTCGGTTAAAAAGATAAGTGGTGGAGAAATAAGTTGATCTTGCATGGTTGGTGCACTCTACTGATATAAAGGAATAAATCTGTATCGATGATAAGCGAAGTTATCAGTAACCACTATTATTTCTCGGTTATTTATCACATTAAACTGTAAAAACTGGTTTACTGTACAATGGATATTTTCAATCAAACATACATTACCAACTTAATTTTATAACCGACAACCTAAGCAGTAGCATTTACAAAATAATACATTTATAGCCTATAGATAATGTCTATAAAAAGGTAAAGTTGAATTACTATCTGTCAAAGATCATTTAACTGATACTAACTACCTAGGGTCTGTTATAAAATGATAAAAAAATGGCTTTTACTGTTTAGATACATATTTTTATCAACCACTACTTAGTCGTATATTGCGGTATTTTACAAATTTAGGAACATTCGATGAATAAAGATTTTTTTGAGAAAAAAGCAGATTCATATGAAAAAGATGATAATAGGGTTGCCAATGTTGAAAACATTGCCAATTCTATAATAGAAAGGGTAAGTTTACAGCAGAATATGCATCTTATGGATTTTGGTTCAGGTACTGGGTTACTCCTAGAGCGCATCGCTCCGCATGTAAGAAAAATTACGGCTATTGATGTCTCAAAGTCAATGAACGATCAGCTTGCGAAAAAGCGAGACAACTTGAGCTGTGAACTCGATATTCTTGAGATTGATTTAGAATCTGTAGATATTACAGATAAATTTGATGGAATTATTTCGTCAATGACGATGCACCACGTGAAAGATACCAGTGCAATGTTTGTAAAATTTCACAAATTACTCAATGATGGTGGCGTAATCGCCATATCAGATCTTGACACGGAAGATGGTAGTTTCCATACAGAAGATACCGGAGTATATCATTTTGGTTTTGACCGAGATGTGATTGCCAATGCTGCAAAGCAAGCTGGTTTTCTAGATGTTACGGTAGAAAATGCAAGCGTAGTGAAACAACCGCAAGGACAGTATCAGGTATTTTTATTAACGGCTAAAAAATAAATCTATATAACAATCTCTTCTCACAAACAGTTATGCGCTTCATTAGGAGCGCATAAACCCACAGTTTTACAAAACCAGAACCTAGAGATCTCACTTTACATCACATAAAATGGTAAAAACTTTTGACTCACGTTATGCAATGCAATTAATTTTAGAAAAAGCGACGCTAATTAAGCGTTACAAACGTTTCCTTGCCGATATTGTTGTAGACGATGGTAACGTATGCACGTCTCACGTTGCAAATACCGGTGCTATGACAAATTGCGGTACGGCCGGTGATACCATTTGGTTAAGTCGCTCAACTAATAGTAAACGAAAATATCCTTTAAGTTGGGAATTAACCGAAACTGCCAACCAACAATATATTTGTGTAAATACTCACAGAGCGAATCAACTAGTCGAGCAGGCGTTATTACATGGCGACATAGCACCTCTGAGTCAATTTAGTAACTTAAAACGTGAGGTGAGCTATGGCGAAGAACGTAGTAAAATTGATTTTTTACTCACTGGAACCAATCATCAACAAATTTATGTAGAAGTTAAAAGTGTCACCTTGCTAGACGATAAACAAGGCTACTTTCCTGACGCAATTACCGTACGTGGCCAAAAGCATCTCAGAGAATTAACTACACTGGCAAAGCAAGGGCAACGAACGATTATTTTGTTTGCGGTTTTACACACCGATATACAGTCGGTAATGCCCGCTGCGCATATTGACCCAAATTACGCGCTTCTTGCTAAGCAAGCACAACAGGCTGGCGTTGAATTTTATGCCTATGGATTAACGGTACAAGCCTCGCAGCAGCAGTTCAATTTGGCACTAAATAGAAGACTAACCGTAAGCTTGACGTAAATATTTCATGAAAACATTTGACGACACCCCTTAAATATTGCTAAAAATACTGGTTTGTGTTTTCTTCAAAAGAAGACATTGACGCGACACATCTATAATTATTTGAATTTATTAGTAAATATTTTTTATTTTGTAGACCTTGAATTTAAGCTTGCTCGTTACCATATATGCTGTTTATTTTGGTCTATTACTATTGGCACTTGCATCTTGAATGAACTAAGCTCGTTCGACAAAGAATGCACTAGGAGAATCGCATGCCAGAAAGCAAAACTTTAGGTGTATTAGCCCTTGCTGGCGTTAAACCTTATCAGGAAAACCCTGATGAAGAATATATGGGCCCTAAACAACTCGCTCATTTCAAGAAAATACTTGATGCATGGCGTGTTCAATTGCGTGAAGAAGTTGATCGCACTGTAACGCACATGAAAGATGAAGCGGCTAATTTCCCTGATCCAGTTGACCGTGCTTCACAAGAAGAAGAATTCAGCTTGGAATTACGTACCCGCGATAGAGAGCGTAAACTGATCAAGAAAATTGAGAAAACCTTACAATTGATTGAAGAAGACGATTTTGGTTTCTGTAAATCTTGTGGTATTGAAATTGGCATTCGTCGTTTAGAAGCACGACCAACGGCTGACTTATGTATTGAATGTAAAACCCTTGCAGAAATAAAAGAACGCCAATTAGCCGGTTAATTAGCTAGCTTGTGATGTCTACCCCTGTATTAAAACGACCTCTGTATCGAGGTCGTTTTGCACCTTCCCCTTCAGGGCCACTTCATTTCGGCTCACTAGTTGCCGCCTTAGCCAGTTATCTCGATGCCAAACACAATCAAGGTAAATGGTTGGTGCGTATTGAAGATATTGATCCACCACGTGAACAACTAGGCGCTGATATTGGTATTTTAAACACCCTTGATGCCTTTGGTTTACACTGGGACCAAACCGTACTCTATCAAAGCCAGCAAAATGATTATTATCAACAAATCTTATCCGAACTTGCACAGCAGCAACTCACCTATCACTGTCAATGTAGTCGCGCGCAAATTACAGCGCTAGGAGGAATTTATCAAGGCCATTGTCGAACCTTGCAGCTAAGCGCAAACCAAGGTGCGATTCGTCTAAAAAATCCCAGTCAATTCAGTCATTTTAACGATTTAATTTTAGGCGAATACTCAGCAGACCAAGTGCTCGCCAATGAAGATTTTATTTTAAAACGAAAGGATGGATTATTTGCTTATCAACTAGCGGTAGTACTAGACGATATTGCCCAACAAATCACGCATGTGATCCGTGGTGCCGATCTATTAGAACCGACGTTCAGACAACTAAACTTATTTAACGTATTAAACAATTCTGCGCCAGCTTATGGCCATGTTCCTTTAGCAATAACGACTCAGGGTTATAAACTTAGTAAACAAAATAAAGCGCCACCACTCAATAACAATTATCCGCAAACAGAATTACTCGCCGCGCTCACATTTTTAGGGCAACGGCCTGTAACAGAATTAACCGAAGCTTCCGTAGAACAGATTATTAGTTGGGCAATTAGCCATTGGAATATTGTAAACGTGCCAAAAAGTAACACACAAATCAGCATGTTTGCGCATCAAAAACAATGAAGCGTAATGTTTAGTTGTTGAGTAGTCGAAGAGTAGGATAAACTTATCATAACGTTAACCATTGTTATGCAAATGCTTGTATTATTTACTTCCCATGCCTGCATATATTGTTAAGTTTTGTACATGGGTACAAAACTGTTTACCACCAGTTTCACTGGTACACTCAATCTTGTGTTAAGGATCAATTTTATGTCTCCTATATCCACCTCTATCCCTGCTCGGAGTACTTTTGCTATTACCTTGTTAGCAGTGTTTCTGTGTTTATGGGGACAATTCAATAAAGATGTTTGGACTCCTGACGAGCCAAGAGTCGTTGCTATTGCTGATGAAATGGCAATTACCGGGGATATTATTATTCCTCATTTAGCTGGTCAACCATTTGTTGAAAAGCCACCGCTTTATTTTGCTTTAGCCGCTGGTGCGATCAAACTGATGCCAATGCTCTCGTCAATTTCCGCGGTAAGAACATTCAATATTTTATTAGCGTTATTAACCCTCTATTTTACTTACTTACTAGGACGAGATTTACTCGATAAAACCTCGGGAATGTTAGCAGTCATTGTGCTAGGTAGCATGCTAGGATTCGTGGTTAACAGTCATTGGTGTCGAGTCGACAATCTACTAATCGTTACCTTGCTCGCTAGTGTTTGGAGCTTGTATCGTGGGATAACAAAACATCAATTACGTTATCTGTTATGGGCTGGAGTATGGGCAGGATTAAGCTTTCTGACTAAAGGATTAATCGGCGTTATTATGCTTGGAGGATGTTGGTTAGGATTAATGACAGCACGTTACCTGCGTTTACGCTATATTCAACACAACCCAGAGACTAGCGATGAACGCTTCCCAACGTTCAATACACTGTTTATGTGGCATGCCATGGCATTGTTAATATTTTTGCTGATCAGTGGCAGTTGGGTAACATTATTTTGGCTACAAGGTACCACAGATACTTGGAATCAATGGTTTTGGATTAATAATATTGGTCGCTTTACTGGAACAACGACTGGCTTAGGACATCTACATCCTGGTCAACCACTGTTTTATATTAAAGCATTAGCAGAATATTCATTACCTTGGTTGCCACTGATCTTAACCTGGCTTGGCTCTTTAATAAGTCGTTGGCGTCGCAGTGAAACTATTCCGTTAGCAGAATTATTCATCTTGTTTAGCTTGCTAATTAATATGTTAGTGTTGAGTGCTGCAGATACTAAACGCAGTTTGTATTTGTTCGTGTTGCTACCGTTTTGGGCGATTGCGATAACTTATGCTATTCGTCAACTACAACAGCGTTGGTTCTTGTATTATCAGCGTTTTTGGTTGGGATTATGTGTATTATTAATTACTGCAATATTCACTACACCGTTATACATTAGTCACTTTGCCAATAAAATTCCGCAGCTAGTTGTTAATCATCTAAGCCATTTTGGTTTAATGCACATTGTCTTAGCAACGTTTTTGCTAACTCTGCTGGTGTGGTATCGAACGCAAGAGAAAAATTTATTAACCGCACTTTCAATATCAACCATAATGTTGTTTGTAAGCCTGTTAGGTTTACTCAATAGACCTATTGATTTAATTAAATCCATGTCGGCTGAAACAACCGCATTTGTGGAGCAAATCCCAGTTAATAAGCGAGCCCATATAGTTGGCATTGATCTGAATGAAACGACTCGATCAATCTTTTATCTATATAGTCATTGGAGTGTTCGTAATGTTACTGATTTGGCCTTTGCTTTGGCTATTTTGCAAGGGCAAGATAAAAATACAAGTTCAGTAATTATTGATCAAAATAGCTTACTAGCGCAATTAAAGCTGCAATTAGCGAAACGATCGATGCAAGTAAAAATTCTAGCTATCGGAAATCCTCGTAGCGGTAAAAATCGATCTTCAATTTATTGGCTTACTGCGATACCTCAATATAAGGTAAGTGCAAATGCAAACCGCTAATGTATGTAACTAATGAAAACCAAGTGCAAATCATGATCAATATTATTAAAAATAAGCAGAAAATTGAATGGATGGATTGCCAAATTCAGGGTAAAATCATACTTGAGTGTTTTTTAACCAAAAACAAGTTTTTCCCTGACGTCATCTGACCACGCGGCTTGTTTAAGCTTGCCCTTTATACTGTCTTTTATCGGGCTTAAACGAGCTAG
>Ga0316206_1001521_pt1 | contig 19907 bp, 13 predicted proteins | sample 6monthpyrite_MG_FD_204942 | JGI IMG/M metagenome (GOLD analysis project Ga0316206, IMG submission 204942) | Microbial mat bacterial communities from mineral coupon in-situ incubated in ocean water Damariscotta River, Maine, United States -... | ecosystem: Environmental > Aquatic > Marine >... | reverse complement strand
GTTAATTCATTGACGATGCCGGGGCGATCTCGACCCAACGCAGTAATGACCAGATAATTACTCATGATAAAATGACCTGATTGGGATACCTGTTTACAGTATATCCGATATATCGACAGAGCGTAACTTCTCTGCGGCAACTTCAGGGCTGATGGTATTTACAAACAAGCCCGATCCAAGTTCAAAACCACTGGGGATACTGGTACGCGGGCAGATTTCCAGATGCCAGTGATAGCTGGCATGGTGATCTTCGTAGTCATCGCCATGTGGAACAGAATGCAGGAAGTAATTAAACTGGGCGCCACCGATAACCTGCTCCAGTCTGGCCATGCTGTTTCTTAATACCTCGGAAAAGTCTTTCAATTCTTCATCGGTTGCATCAAGGAAATCAGCCTGATGTTTTAGCGGCAGGATGTGGATTTCCCATTCATAACGACTCGCAAACGGTTTGATCGCCACAAAGTGTTTATTCTTTTCTATTACATACTGGCCGACATTGATTTTACGGCGAACCTGACCAGACTCCCGGTCATAAATAGTAGCTTCGTAGGTGAGCGCTTCGTCTATCAGAGAACAAAAAATACAACGATGATTCTTGTCATAATATTTGTGGCTGTTCGCAACTTCGTTAAACAGGTTTTCAGGGACAACCGGCATCGCAATAATCTGGCTATGAGTATGAGGAATACTGGCGCCTGCTGCCGGGCCAAAGTTTTTAAATGCGAGCACGTATTTCAGGCGCTTGTCAGCCTGATAAAGCGCAACCATGCGATCGCGGTAACAAGTGAATATTTGCTTAATATGCTCAACTTTCATTTCCTGAATTGCAATACCATGATGCGGGTGATCAATAATAACTTCATGGCGACCGTAGCCCTCCATTGCCTGCTGCAGTCCAAATGACAGATTATCCTGGTTACCATCAACACCCAGAACCGGATACAGGTTTTCTACAACCCGGATTTCCCAGTCATTATCATTTGGATATGAAGTGATGGTGGGGGGTGTTTTGTCTTCATTCCCTTTACAGAAAGGGCAGGTTTCTACGTGTTTGCGCGTATCTCTGGGGGCGCGTTCTTCTTCTTTGCGCGGGCGCATACTGCGAGCTGTTGCGACCAGTACAGAATTGCTGGGGACAATCGGATCAATACGAATTTCACGAATACCGGTTTCTTTTTCAGCCATGATGCGTTTCCTTTGAAAGTAATTAATGAGTCATAGGTTACCTCATGACTCACTGAATAAGTCGTTGATTCTGTCAATAGACCTATAGCCTGTTTTTATAGGCTAAAAAAAGGCTTAATACCAGCGGAAAATGGCCTTGCAGGTGTATAGAATCTTGTACCTTGAGACGTATCTCTGTAACATGTGCAGAGTTATTTTGGCGGAGAATCACGATGTTCCATGGCAGTATGGTTGCGCTGGTTACACCCATGCACTCAGGGGGAGAGCTGGACTATGAAAATCTGGCTAAACTGGTCGAGTTTCATATTGAAAATCAGACAGATGCGATTGTTGCGGTCGGCACGACGGGTGAGTCTGCGACCGTAGATCAGAAAGAACATTGCGATCTGGTGCGTGCAATCGTGGATATGGTAGCCGGGCGTATACCCGTGATCGCCGGTACGGGTGCCAATTCGACCGATGAAGCTATTCATCTGACTCGTTGTGCGATGGAAGCCGGTGCTGATGCCTGCTTATTGGTGACGCCCTATTACAACAAGCCCAGCCAGAATGGACTGTATCTGCATTACAAAGCAATAGCAGAAGCCGTGCCAATACCGCAGATTTTATATAATGTTCCCGGGCGCACTGCGTGCGACATGCTGCCGGAAACCGTTGAGCGACTCTCTCACATACCCAATATTGTAGGCCTGAAAGAAGCGACGGGCGATCTGGACAGGCTGGATACTATCCTGAACCTTTGTGGAGATAAGCTCGAATTATACAGTGGTGATGATGCTACCGGTCGTGAATTCATGTTGCGCGGTGGTAACGGTGTCATTTCGGTGACCACCAATGTTGCACCACAAGCGATGCATGATATGTGTGTGGCTGCACTTTCAGGTGATGCCGCTATGGCAGAAGCGATAGATAATAAATTATCCTTGTTACATCAAAACCTGTTTCTTGAAGCAAATCCAATCCCGGTTAAATGGGCGCTTTATGAAATGGGATTGATTGATAAAGGTATCCGTTTACCACTGACCGTGCTAGGCGAGGAGCATCATGAAGCTGTTCGTCAGGCACTGCAGCAAGCTCAGGTCCTATAAAAATTCAGGTTGATTATGAAATTCCCGCAAACTATAAAAAATATCAGTTACTTCATCGTTATGATGATCGCTATCTCCGGTTGCTCTCTCGTTGATTCAATCCTGCCCGATGATAGTAATACGCTTTATAAAAAATCGGCAGGCAGCAAGCCACTGGATGTACCGCCCGATCTGACCCAGCCAGGTCGTACAGGAACGATGAATTTGCCAGAAGGGCAGGCCAATACCTATTCTGCTTATCATGGTAAGAAAGACGGATCACAGCCAGCATCGTCGAGCGCTGTATTGAAGGCTGATACCGGTATTCGCTTCCAGCATGAAGGGGCCAATTCCTGGTTAACAATTAAAGCTGACCAGAAGCAGGTGTGGTCGCGGATTCGTGATTTCTGGTTGCAGAATGGTTTTGTACTTGTTCTGGATAAACCTCAGTTAGGGATTCTTGAAACGGCATGGCAGGACAGAAGTATTAAAGATAAAAAAAGCAATATTAAACGAATCCTGGGCGGCTTACTTGATTTCTTTTATTCAACCGGGCTGAGAGATAAATTCAGGGTACGCCTTGAGCAGGGTACTGAACCCGGCACTGTAGAGCTGTTTCTTATCCATAAGGGTATGCGTGAGCGGGTCGTGGGAGATGACCTTTCCAGTGAAGGAACTGTCTGGGAACCCGTGCCAGCTGATCCGAATCTGGAAGCTGAGATTCTGAAAAAGATTATGATGCATCTTGGTGTGGACAAGAAGCGTGCAGACAAAATCCTTGCGACTAAAAAAGCCCGAGCAGGGGCGCAATTGATTTCGGATGGTCAGCAGCAATTTTCACTGGTCATTGAAAAGGATTTTTCCAGGTCATGGCGTCTGGTAGGTCTTGCACTGGATCGGGGAAGTTTTGCGGTTATCGACCGAGATCGCTCAAAAGGTATCTATTATGTTCGTTATACAGACCCGGATAAAACAACTAAAAAATCAGGTTTCTTTTCAAAACTGAAATTCTGGGGAAGTGACGACAAGAAAAAAGCTGAACTGGTGTATCAGGTTGTGCTCAAAGGCGACAATCAGGCAACACGTGTTATTGTTAATAACGATAAAGGGCAACGTGAAACATCTTCCACGGCTGAACGTATTTTAAAACTCCTGCTTGAGCAGCTGAAGTAGCAGGTAAGCCGGGTTGCAATTTGCTTCTTTGGGAAGTGGCAGCAAGGGGAATGCAACTCTGGTTGAGTCAGGCAAGACTTGTATCCTGATTGATTGTGGTTTTTCAACGAAAGAAATTGAAAAGCGCATACAGCAGCATGGCCGGCAGGTGGGTGATATTCATTCTATTCTGGTCACACATGAGCATGCTGATCATATAGGCGGAGTTGCCCGTTTGTCACGCAAGTACCGGATTCCGGTTATGATGACCTCTGGTACCTGGAATCAGTGCCGTCTAAAGCATGATATTACTGATTTACATCTCATTAGTAGCCATGAAACCTTTCATTTGGATGATCTTGAAATAAACCCGTTTCCGGTGCCTCATGACGCACGAGAACCCGTGCAGTTTGTTTTTTCAGATGGACAGTTTCGCCTTGGCCTTTTAACAGATACCGGGTCGATTACACCACATATTCAGGATATGTTAACCCGGGTAGATGCATTGATACTGGAAGGTAACTATGATCATAAAATGCTCATGAATGGTGAATACCCGGCGCAGTTAAAACAACGGGTTTCAGGTCGTACAGGTCATCTGAGTAATGAGCAGGCTGCTGATTTGCTTGACTCACTGGATTGCAGTGGTTTGCAGCATATTGTCGCTGCGCATATGAGTGAAAAGAATAATCATCCATCATTGGTCTCAGCCAGTTTTTCAGCGGCACTGGGTTGTCATGACGACTGGATAATCCAGGCTGGGCAGTCATCTGGCACCGAATGGTTGTCGTTGAACAACCAATAAAAACAGTTGGTTATTATATTCCCCTTCTGTATTCCATAGTTTTAATATGTTTTTATATTGCCCGTAATAAATTGTCCCGTATTTTATAAAGTTTCCAATCCTGCTGACGCTAAACAGGTAGGTGAATATAAAAGTCGGGTAAAACCGACCTTAAACAAGACAATAATTAAACGGGTATTTGTATGCAATTTTTAAAAATAGTCAATAAAATCTCAATCAAGTGTAAAATAGTGGGTTCGATGCTGGTTATGCTGCTGATACTGACAGCCATTGCCCTGAGCGCTCATCAAAGCTTGTCGCGAGTTGATAAACAAGTTACCGATGTCGTTAAAAATATTCAACCAACTGTTATTGCCTCACTGCAACTGAGTGAAAATGTTAAGCAAACATCGAGTGCGCTGGGGTTTTATTTACTGAGTAAAACAGAGCAGGACAAGAAAAATTATCTACAGGGCCTGCAGAATGTGGAAGCCAGCCTGAAAGCCCTCAAGTCAATTCGATGGGTGCAGGAACATAAAAATACCAATCAATTAGTGAATGCGATCGCACTGGATGTGAACAAGTTCAGTTCCTATAAAAAACGTATTCTTGAGCTTGCATCGGATGACACCAAGAACATCCCGGCAATGAAATACAGTGCTGTAAATCTGAATTCAGTCAGTCAGCAGATGCTGCAAAAAATGGGTGTCATGATCGACGCAGAAGAGGATGAAGAATCTTCTGATGAGCGTAAGGAAATCCTGATGGTTATGGAGAGCGCCCGTTATTACTGGTCAAATGTCATGAATGGAACCCGTGCCTATTTGGCATTCCGGGGTAAAGCATCTCTGTCTGAAGTTAAACTTTATAATATTCAAACAGGTGAACTACTTAATCAATTAAAAGGTTATGGTGACAAGCTGACGATTGAGCAGTTAGAGGCAGTCAAAGAAATTCTTGCGCTGCGCAAAAAGTTCATGCTGAACTATAAAAAAATGCTTGAGATACATGGTGGACCTCAATGGCGAACAGATTCTTATTTGATTCGAAGTGAGATTAGTCCACTTGCTAACCAGATTTCAGGGAAGCTGCGTCAGCTGGTTGAAGATCAGGAGTCCCAGGCAGACATCATGAGCCAGGCATTGATCAATCAGGTGGGTTCCAGTAAAACATTGCAGTTAACCTTGCTGGCGATAGGGCTGGTGATGGGTGTGCTGATTGTATTCGGTGTTATTCTGTTTGTTGTAAAACCGATCGTAAATCTGCGCGATTTGCTCAAGGATATTTCCGAAGGTGAAGGTGATCTGACGCAGCGTTGTTCTCTGGATTCCGAAGATGAACTGGGTCAGGCCTCTCGTTACTTTAATAATATGATGGAAAGTCTTCAGAATATGTTCCGCGAGGTGGTTGGTGTTGCGGGTGATGTACGTGACCGCACCGTAAATGCAAACAGTGAAATAATACATGTTTCAGAAAATGTGGTGCAGGCTGCTGACCGTGCACGTACAACGGCAGCGGCAACTGAAGAGTTATCTGCTACGGCTTCTGAAATTGCGCGTCATGCTGCTGAGGCTGCGAATGAAGCCAGCGAAGTGCAGCAAAGCTCTACAGAAGGGTCACAAAGTGTCAATGCGATGTCTGACAAGGCACGTGAGATGGAAACGGAAATCAATAAGCTGAAAGACGATGTTGATGATCTGACAGAAAAAAGCAAAGGTATGCTGAACATGGTGGGCGCAATCAATGATATTGCCAACCAGACTAACTTGCTGGCATTGAATGCAGCGATTGAGGCAGCACGTGCGGGTGAAATGGGACGTGGTTTTGCAGTGGTTGCTGACGAAGTACGTCAGCTGGCAATGAAGACGCAGGATTCTACATCTCAGATTACGGGTTTGATTACCGACAACATGCAGTCTAATGAAAACCTGGGTGTAATGATGGGACGTGTTGCAGATGCAACCCATACGATGATGGATAGCGTGGGTGAGACATCTGAAGCTATTTCACGCATGAGTGATGGTGTCGTTTCCATGAGTGACAGGGTAGGTCAGATTGCAACCGCTTCTGGTGAACAGTCAATTGTTACAGATGAAGTCGCGGGTAATATTGAACAGATCTCGCAAACAGAAGATGATAATGCAGCTCGTAGTGAGCAGGTTGCACAGAATCTGAATGAACTGCAGGAGTTTTCATCCAGTCTGGATAGTCTGATGCAGCGATTTAAAATTTAGTCCTGATTTATCAATATCAGGCAGGAGCGAATTTATGCGTGAATAAATTCGCTCCTGCAAAAAAAGGTTCTCTGGGCATGTATGCCCGATATATCGTTATTCAGCCCTTTTACCCTGTTCCTATCCCCCCTTATATCCAGTAGAATACAAGCCTCTCAGACACGCACTATTAAGAAAGGTTTACTGATGCTTCATTTGCAGGGTTCTCCCGCCTTTTCATCTTTTCGACTTGAAAAACTTATAAAAAATATATGCTTGCAGGCTTCTGATGTATCTGCCCTGTATGCAGAATTTGTTCATTTTGTTGATCTTGACCAGACACTGACGACAGACGAACAGCAAGTACTGGAAAAATTACTCCAGTACGGCCCAAAATTGCAGGCACGTGAACATGGCGGACAACTGATTCTGGTAGTCCCTCGCCCGGGTACGATTTCCCCGTGGTCCAGTAAAGCAACGGATATAGCGCATAATTGTGGTTTGCAGAAAATCAGACGCATTGAACGCGGAATCGCTTTTTATCTTGAAAGCGAAGAGATTCTAACCGAGGCGGTTAAACAGGCAATTATCCCATTGCTGCATGATCGAATGATTGAAGCGGTTTTACCTCAATTCGAGGATGCAGATATCCTGTTTACCCAGGCTGAACCCACGCCGATGCAAACGGTGGATATTCTTGCCGGTGGACGTGATGCACTGGTTGCAGCTAATCAGGAATGGGGGCTTGCACTGGCTGATGATGAAATTGATTATCTCGTTGAGAATTTTATCAACCTGAACAGGAATCCGAACGATATCGAGTTGATGATGTTTGCGCAGGCAAATTCAGAGCATTGTCGCCATAAAATTTTTAACGCAGACTGGATTATTGACGGTAAGCCGATGGATAAATCATTGTTCTCAATGATTCGAAATACCCATGAGAAAAATTCCACCGGTATCCTGTCGGCATACAGTGATAATTCTGCGGTTATCAGTGGCCCGGTAGCCAATCGTTTTTACCCTGATGCAGAGAGCAAAACCTATGCTGCGAATGAACAGGAAATGGCGATCCTGATGAAAGTGGAAACGCATAATCATCCAACTGCAATTTCTCCTTTTCCAGGGGCGGCAACAGGTTCGGGAGGTGAAATACGTGATGAGGGTGCAACCGGGCGGGGCTCTAAACCCAAGGCAGGCATGTGTGGTTTTTCTGTTTCCAATTTACGCATTCCAGGGGCGGAACAGCCCTGGGAAAATGACTATGGTAAACCCGGTCGCATCGTTTCTGCGCTTGATATTATGACCGAAGGCCCATTAGGTGCCGCAGCATTTAATAATGAATTTGGCAGGCCCAACATTAATGGCTATTTTCGGACTTTTGAGCAGAAGGTGACCGGACCGGCAGGGGAAGAGGTTCGTGGCTATCATAAACCGATTATGCTGGCAGGCGGTCTCGGCAATATAAAAACAGATCATGTAGAAAAACATGTCATTCCTCCAGGTGCACAATTAATTGCTTTGGGTGGCCCCGCAATGCTAATCGGTCTGGGTGGTGGTGCAGCCTCATCAATGACGTCCGGTTCAAGTCATGAGAATCTGGATTTTGCATCAGTACAGCGTGGTAATCCGGAAATGGAACGCCGCTGTCAGGAAGTTATTGACCGTTGCTGGCAGATGGGTGAAAACAATCCGGTTATTTCAATTCATGATGTTGGTGCAGGTGGCCTCTCCAATGCAATGCCAGAGCTTGTGAATGATTGTGGCCGAGGCGCATGTTTTGAGTTACGAACCATTCCGAATGATGAGCCAGGAATGTCACCAAAAGAAATCTGGTGTAATGAATCGCAGGAACGTTATGTACTCGCAGTGGCTGTTGAAGATATGCCTTTGTTTACATCCATGTGTGAACGAGAGCGTTGTCCGTTTGCTGTGATTGGAGAAGCAACCGAAGAAGAACAGCTGATACTGGGTGACGGGTATTTTGATAACACACCCATCGATATGCCGCTGGATGTATTATTGGGCAAGCCACCCAAAATGTTACGTGAAGTATCTCATTACCCTTTTCATAAGCAGGAGCTGGAACTGGATCATGTTGATCTGGCTGAAGCAGCTCTGCGTGTTCTAAAATTGCCAACTGTTGCGAGTAAAAACTTTCTGATTACTATCGGCGACCGTTCTGTTACGGGTTTGATAACCCGGGATCAGATGGTTGGGCCCTGGCAGGTTCCTGTTGCCGACGTAGGTGTTACCAGCAGTAGTTATGACAGTTACTGTGGTGAAGCAATGTCAATGGGGGAGCGCACCCCGGTTGCGCTGATAAATCATGCGGCCGCTGCACGTATGGCAGTGGGTGAGGCTTTAACCAATCTTGCTGCCAGTCGGGTACGTGATCTGGGTCGGGTTGTGTTATCAGCAAACTGGATGGTACCTGCGGGACACCCGGGTGAAGATGCCGGCCTGTATGACGCGGTTCGTGCCGTAGGTATGGAGCTCTGTCCACAATTAGGTATCACGATTCCTGTTGGCAAGGACTCCATGTCCATGAAAACAGTCTGGACTGAAGCAGATGAACAAAAATCAGTAACCTCACCTTTGTCAGTGATCATTTCTGCCTTTGCAGAAGTAACGGATATTCGCAAGACCTTAACGCCACAATTAATAACGGATCAAGGTGATACAGATTTGATTCTGATTGATCTGGGTAAGGGGCAAAACAGGCTGGGTGCATCAGCACTCGCACAGGTCTATCAGCAGATGGGGCAACATGCACCGGATCTTGATGACCCGAATGCACTCAAATCTTTTTTTAATGTGTTACAGGATATGAATGAACAGGGTCTGTTGCTGGCCTATCATGATCGTTCAGATGGTGGCCTGTTTGCATGTCTCTGTGAAATGGCATTTGCCGGACACAGTGGTATCAGCATTAAACTTGATGATTTGGGTGACAGTGAGTTGGCTGCATTATTCTCGGAAGAACTGGGTGCGGTTGTGCAGGTCAAGCATTGTGATACCGATGATGCGTTACAATTGTTACATGGAGCAGGGCTGGGACATCATGCTTATGTGATTGGAAGTTTGAACGATAATGATCGGATCGAGTTCAGTCAGTCAGGTAACATTATATTGTCTGCATCCCGCGTAGCCTATCAACAAGCATGGTCTGAAACGACTCTGGAGATGCAAAAGCGCCGTGATAACCCGGATTGTGCACAGCAGGAATTTGATTTACTGGCTGACCAGAAGAACCCGGGTATGAATGTAAAACTGACGTTCGATACCAATGACAATATCAGTGCGCCATTTATTAACAAAGGAGTCAGGCCTTCGGTTGCAATACTGCGTGAACAGGGAGTTAATGGTCATATTGAAATGGCAGCGGCTTTTGATCGTGCCGGTTTCACCAGTGTTGATGTTCACATGAGTGATATCCATGAAGGCCGCGTAAACCTGGATGACTACAAGGGGCTGGTAGCCTGCGGAGGGTTCTCGTATGGCGATGTTCTCGGTGCAGGCGAAGGCTGGGCAAAATCAATTCTATTCAATCCGAAAACCCGTGATGCCTTTGAAGCATTTTTTTATCGTGATGATAGCTTCGGTCTGGGTATCTGTAATGGTTGCCAGATGATGTCCAACCTGCATGAGCTCATCCCGGGTACAGAATACTGGCCACATTTTGTGCGCAATGAATCCGAGCAATTTGAAGCGCGTTTTGCACTGGTCGAAATTACCGAGTCACCATCAGTCTTGTTGCAAGGTATGGCAGGCACGCGTATTCCTGTAGCTGTTGCACATGGAGAAGGTCGTGTTGAAACAGAAAATGATGCACAACTGAAAAAATTACTGGCATCAGGGTTAACGTCGGTTCGTTATGTCGATCACTATGGAAAGCCTACTGAAACCTACCCATTAAATCCAAATGGTTCATCACGAGGTCTGACAGGTTTATGTAATGAAGATGGGCGCTTTACTATTATGATGCCTCATCCGGAACGTGTATTCAGAACGGTGCAAAACTCCTGGCATCCGGATGACTGGCCTGAAGATGCTCCATGGATGCGTATGTTCCGCAACGCAAGAGTCTGGGTGAGTTAATATCGTTATAATATTAAAGGATGCGCATGTATTCTCTCAAGCCGTGCCCTGAAAAACCTAATTGCGTATCAAGTCTTGCAGAAGACCCCGGGCATTATATTGCCCCTCTGAATCTGGAGAAATCCATTCAATGGCCACAGACTGTAGTCGATATTCTGATTTCTGTTCGTGGTATCACCGTTGTGACGACAAACGAAAATTATATCCATGCGGAATGCCGTACGCTGTTGTTCCGTTTTATTGATGATCTTGAATTGGTGTGGGACGCAGAGAATAACATTTGCCATGTGCGTTCAGCATCACGTGTTGGTCGTTCAGATCTGGGTGTTAATCGTAAACGCGTAGAAAAAATACGGCATTTACTGTCAGGGAACCTCTGATCAGTCACATGTTTGTGATACTTTTGTTAGAAGAAAGTAATAACATTATTGGCAACTAATCAGACCCGCTCAGGTCTTATTTGTAAACCCTATGCAAGCGAGAAAAAATATGCTGATTAAAAAGCCATCTGATATCAAGCCTTCCGAAATTACTCCCCCTGAACATTATGCTCAACGCCGAAAATTCATTCAGGCAGGTCTTGGTCTGGCAGGTGCAGCTGCTGTACCTGCACTCTGGTTACCCAATGATGTAGCAGCAGCAAGGGAAAAACTCAAAGGTGTAAAGCCTTCTGCATTCAGCACAAAAGAAAAAACTACTTCATATAAAGATGTTACGACATATAACAATTTTTATGAGTTTGGTACCAGTAAAAGTGACCCCGCCAAAAATGCACATACGTTAACAACAAAACCATGGACTGTTACTGTTGAAGGTGAGGTTAATAAGCCGGGAACATTTAACCTTGAAGACTTTATTAATGCCAGTGCGCTTGAAGAAAGAATTTATCGTTTTCGTTGTGTTGAAGCCTGGTCAATGGTTGTGCCCTGGGTTGGCATTTCACTGAAACAGATGTTGAGCCGTTTTGAACCCAATTCAAAAGCAAAATATGTTGAGTTTACGACATTGTATGATCCGAAACAGATGCCTGGTCAGAAGCGACGAGTATTAACATGGCCCTATGTTGAAGGGCTTCGCATCGATGAGGCAATGAACCCCTTGTCTATAATGGCAGTTGGCTTATATGGTGAGGTTTTGCCAAATCAGAATGGTGCTCCTCTGCGCCTGATTGTGCCCTGGAAATACGGTTTCAAGAATATCAAGTCAATTGTAAAAATACGCTTTACAGAAACCATGCCGCGATCTACCTGGGCAACACTTGCGCCGAATGAATATGGTTTTTATGCCAATGTAAATCCATTGGTTGATCATCCGCGCTGGAGTCAGGCGCGTGAACGAATTATAGGTTCAGATTCAATTTTTCGTTCACGTAAAAAAACGATTGTCTATAATGGTTATGCAGAGCAGGTAGCACATATGTATTCAGGCATGAATCTGAGAAAATATTTTTAAGTAAATAAGCGGTTATGCGTCGTTTCCTGAAACCTTTATTGTTTTTGATATTGTTGTTGCCATTTGCATGGTTGCTCTATGCTGTATTTACGGAAAACCTGGGTGCGAACCCGGTAGAATATCTATTACATGAGCTCGGTGCCTGGTCCTTACGTTTTATCTTGTTGACCCTGCTAATGACACCGTTACGTCGTTTTAGCGGTTGGAGCTGGCCGCTAAAGGTACGAAGAATGATCGGTTTGTTTGCATTCTTTTATGTTTGTCTGCATCTACTGGTTTATGCGGGACTGGATCTGGAATTTAACTGGCCATTCCTGACTGAAGATGTTCTCGAGCGACCCTATATCACGATCGGCTTCCTCGCGTGGTTATTATTGATTCCTCTGGCGGTGACTTCAAACAGGGTGATGATACGCAAGCTGGGTAAGCGCTGGAAGTCGCTGCATAAACTGGTCTATCTGGTTGCATCTTTAGGCATTATTCATTTCTTCTGGCTGGTCAAGAAAGATCTTCGTGAACCATTGATTTACCTGGCTATTTTTATTGTGTTAATGTTGTTTAGAATCCCGGGGAAATGGTTTTCACGAACAAATAAAGTGTCAGTTCCCTCCTGATTCAGTCATGCCAGGTAAAATAACGCCATTTTTAACGCCAGTCTGTATTTCCTTGTAATTCAGCTATACTCATCCTTAGAATAAAACCCCTTAGATGAAAAACCATATCAGTGGTAATCACGCACTCGGACAGACTCTCGTCAGATCGCGAGTAATCCATTAACCAGGGCTGGTTATTGAGCAAGGAGCAAAAGCTATGGAACAAAAAACAATGCCCGGGTCACATGTGGATGACGCCAGAGGGTTGTATGATATCCGAAAAAAATCATTTTCATCACTATCCGGTTTGATACCTTTGCTGGACCCTTTTTCTATTGGCATGCTTGTTCTCGATGTAAACTGCTGTTTTCTGTATTTCAATCCTGCTGCACGAAATATTTTCAGTTCGATGTTAACGGGCGAATCATTTTGTAAACATCTGACTCCTGCTTCTGGTCAGCTATTAAAATTATCACTCAGATCAAGATTAATCAATGGAGACCATGATGTGATGGGTACAGGCTTGTTTGAGCTTGAAATTGAAACAGCTTCAGTACCGATTTTTCTGGAGTGTATATTTGAAGGATTTTCAATTGATGGGATGGATGCAAGCGTCTTGTCTGTCAGGGATGTGAGTGGAGAAAGACACGCGACCGAACATAATCGCCGCATGTCTTCTGCATTAGAGCAAACAGCCGACGCAGTGATGCTTACCGACCGTATGGGAGTGATTGAATACATCAATGAAGGATTCAGGCTGACTACCGGATATGAAGAGAGTGCTGTTCTGGGGAAGACGCCGGCATTATTAAAATCGGGACATCATGACGCAGTTTTCTATGATCGTCTCTGGAGTCATTTACGTAAGGGCCAGGTGTATCGGGATTTGATGTTGAATCGACGTAAAAATGGTGATTTATATTATGAAGAAAAAACCATTAGTCCGCTACGGAATGAATATGGAGAAATAACACATTTCTTATCAACAGGTAAGGATATCAGTGAACAGATTAGTGCACAGCGAAGATTGAAATTTCTTGTGCATCATGATGTGTTAACCGGATTGCCAAACAGAATGTTAATGATGGACAGGCTGGCGCAAGCGGTGTCCGCAGGTAAACGTAAGGATAGTCGTGTAGCACTGATGTTTCTTGATCTGGATCGTTTCAAGACAATTAATGATTCCATCGGGCATGATGCCGGCGATGTAATGCTTAAAGAAATAGCATGCCGCCTTAAAAAGACCTTGCGTGAAGGTGATACCGTCGCTCATCTTTCGGCTGATATGTTCGCAATACTTATTCCGGATATTGCCAGCGAACTGGAAGTTAGTGTGATTGCGAGTGCTGTTCTTGAAGCGATTGTAGAGCCCGTTATGTGTGGAGAGCAGGAACTGTTTTTTTCAGCCAGTATGGGTATATCCGTTTATCCTGAAAGCGGTGAAGACCCTATAGTACTGGCGAAGCATGCCGAGATTGCGATGTACCAGGCAAAATATCTGGGCGGTAATTGTTTTCAATATTACGACAGTGAAACCAATGCGCGTGCAGATGAGCGCCTGAAACTGGAAAATGAATTGCACTATGCACTGAAACGTTCAGAGTTTGAGGTTTATTATCAACCACAGGTAAATAACTCAACACATGAGATGGTTGGGGTGGAAGCCTTGATTCGTTGGAACCATCCTGAGAAAGGAATCGTCTTGCCTGATGAGTTTATTGATCTGCTTGAAGATAGCAATATGATTATAGAGGCAGGTGAGTGGGTTTTGAGGCAGGCTTGCGCACAACTGAAAAGTTGGATGGATCAGGGTAAAAGCATTCTCCGGGTTTCGGTAAATGTTTCTCCACGGCAGTTAGATGACGTGGATTTCCCGGCCAGAGTATTGTCTATTCTGGATGAGACCAGTTTGCCACCGGCAGCATTGGAAATAGAAATTACCGAACGATCACTGGTAAAGAATGAACAGAAAACGATTGCCATCCTTAACCAGCTATCCAGCCTTGGAGTAGGAATCGCTATGGATGATTTTGGCTCGGGCTATTCATCGTTACGTGTGCTCCGGGAGTTTCCAATTCAAACACTCAAGATTGATCGTGATTTCCTCAAGAATATACCTTTCTCTGGTGAAGATTGTAGTCTGACATCAGCTATTGTATCAATGGGCAAAAGTCTGCAGTTAAACGTTGTAGCTGAAGGTGTAGAAACACATGAGCAACTGGGTTTTTTAAAAGAACAAGGGTGTGATGTAACTCAGGGTTATTATTTTTCACACCCATTGTCTGCAAGTCGCCTCGCAGATTATCGACCTGGATAGATTTAGTGCAGGGTTAATTTGATTCGCGGCCATGAGCCGCTCCTACATAATATATTTAGTCTGTATATGTTCCAGGAGCGGCTCATGGCCGCGAAAAACTAACACGACCAATTTCACAATTCAAATGTAGGAGCGGCTCACGGCCGCGAAAAATATCCCCTGGAATAAGGGTAGCATAGATTTTATGCATCGAGCTTTTTATACTTAATACGCTTGGGATTGTCAGCGGAATCTCCCAGACGTCGATGATAATCGGCTTCATAATCTGCATAATTACCTTCAAACCACGTGGCCTTGCTGTCACCTTCAAATGCGAGCATGTGTGTTGCGATTCTGTCCAGGAACCAGCGGTCATGTGAAATAACCATAATGCAACCGGGAAAGGCAAGAATCGCTTCTTCGAGTGCACGCAGGGTTTCTACATCCAGGTCATTGGTAGGTTCGTCCAGTAATAAAACATTGCCACCGCTTTGCAATAGTTTAGCCAGGTGAACGCGGTTACGTTCACCTCCCGACAAATCTTTAATAAATTTCTGTTGATCGGCGCCCTTGAAATTAAAACGACCAACGTATGCCCGTGAGTTTATTTCATAGCCGCCAATACTGATAATGTCACGACCCTCGGAGATTTCTTCCCAAACGGTTTTGTTGCCATCCAGTGCATCACGACTCTGGTCGACATAGGAAAGTTTAACTGTATCCCCGAGTCTGATTTCGCCACTATCCGGTTTTTCCTGCCCTGTAAGCATTTTGAACAGTGTTGACTTACCTGCACCATTTGGCCCGATGATACCAACAATGCCGCCTTTGGGAATATTGAACGTCAGGTCTTCTACGAGCAGACGATCACCAAAGCGTTTACTGACATGACTGGCCTCAATGACCAGATCACCGAGTCTGGGGCCGGGTGGAATATACAGTTCCTGGGTTTCGTTGCGTTTCTGGAATTCCTGGGATGAGAGTTCGGCGTAACGTTGCAAACGTGCCTTGCTTTTGGCGTGACGCCCTTTAGCACCACTGCGAACCCATTCGAGCTCGGCTTTCATGGATTTTAAATGTGCAGCTTCCTGTTTTTGTTCTGTTTCCAGGCGGTGCTCTTTTTGTTCCAGCCAGGACGAATAGTTCCCTTCCCATGGAATGCCATGCCCGCGGTCCAGCTCCAGAATCCAGCCAGCGACATTATCAAGAAAATAGCGGTCATGGGTTATGGCGACAACCGTACCATTGAATTCTTTCAAAAAGCGTTCCAGCCATGCAACCGATTCTGCATCGAGATGGTTGGTGGGCTCGTCCAGTAATAACATATCCGGTTTGGATAGCAATAATTTACACAGTGCAACCCGGCGACGTTCACCACCCGAGAGTTTGCTGACATCGGCATCCCAGGGAGGCAGACGTAGTGCATCAGCAGCAACCTCGAGAGTGCGTTCCATATTATGACCATCGCTGGCCTGCAGAATATTCTCAAGTCTTGCCTGTTCGGCAGCAAGTGCATCAAAATCTGCGTCGGGTTCTGCATAGGCTGCATATATCTTGTCCAGTTGACTCTGGGCATCTGAAATATCTGCAAGAGCTTCTTCAACATTGCCACGTACATCCTTGTCAGGATTCAGTTGTGGTTCCTGTGGCAGGTAGCCTACCTTGATCCCGGGCTGTGGTCGGGCCTCACCCAGATACTCAGTATCGACCCCGGCCATGATGCGTAACAGAGTTGATTTACCTGAACCATTCAGACCCAGTACACCAATTTTAGCCCCCGGAAAAAAGGAGAGTGAAATATCTTCGAGAATAAGTTTATTGGGTGGAACGACCTTGCCCACGCCATTCATTGTATATATGTATTGTGCCATAGCAGAATATGTCCATTTAGCCCGGGTTTATACCAGATTCATATTGGTATAGTGCGTTTACGATTTTATGTGTAATATCATTATCATAAATAGTTTTACTGAAAATGAAAAGGATCAGACATGAAAGGTACTTTATGGGTTGGCTAGGAATCGCGATCCGTTTCCCACTGGTGGTTCTCTATATGCTGTCTGGTTATATAGCGATCAGCCTGTTGCATGTACTTGCAGGTAAACTCTGGTATCAGCATCATTGGGGAAAGCAGGTTATTCGCCACTGGATGGCCGTTTTTACATGGTTGATCGGATTGAAAGTACACATTCAGGGCAAGCCCGTGAATGGCTTGATTGTTGCCAATCATATTTCCTGGCTGGACATTATTGCACTTGATTCTGTGATTGCGGCACGATTTGTTTCCAAGGACGATGTATTGCATTGGCCGTTAGTCGGGTTATTACCTAAATGGAGCGGGACATTTTTTTTGCAGCGAGGTTCTGCATCAGCTGTTAGCAAGTTAAACACAGAAATTACAGCAGGGTTAAAACAGGGAGATGCAGTCATTGTTTTCCCTGAAGGCTCAACATATGATGGCACGGAAATTCATAATTTTTTTTCGGCATTATTGCAACCAGGTATTGATGCAGGTGTTTCAGTGCAGGCTGTAGCCATACGATATTACCGAAATGGCAAAGTTGACAATATTGCGCCATTTATCGGGCAAGATGGTTTTCTGACGCACTTGTTTAAAGTGTTAGCTGTTAATCGAACGGATGTTTATTTGCATTTTTGTCAGCCGATTTATGCCAGTGGTTTGAGCCGTAAACAGCTTTCAAATGAGTTGCGAGATCAGTTAATAGATGTCTTTCAAGCAATGCAGGCTAGTTAATAAGTTCACTGCTATTAAACCAGGATACCGCCGTATATTCGAAAAGTTGCAGTAGATACGGGGTGGTTGTTACCCATCAGGGGTACTATTTCCACTCTACCAGCCCGGTACCTGACCAGTGACCAAAGGATGTCAGATCAAGCTTGGGATGTTGAAGACCTCGCCAGACTTTCAGCATGGCCATCATGCGAATATCATCAAAAATAATAAGAGGGGGTTTTGCAAAATTGATCGAATCAAACAGATCGCAAAATTTCTGTTCCATAATATTATCTTTTGCAGCATCTGCAAAAATAATATCCGCGCCTGCAAGGGTATCCAGTTCTGCCTGCGCCTGGACGGGATTACTCAGGTCAGCGATGCGTTGTTCCATCTGTGAGTCGAAATCATCTTCATTCAGACCGCAGCCGGGATATTCCTGCCAGGGAATAATGTCATAGGTAATCAGCTTGCCATCGATAGGAAGATAGCTTTTCATAGTCAGCGCGCTCGCACCCGTGGCCGTGCCTATTTCAATGACTCGCTTAGGCTTAAGAATATCGACCAGCACAGCAAGCAGGCGGTAATGTTCACCTGGCCAGACATTGATAAACTGTGCATGTTCAGGAGCAAAGCGTTCCTGTATGTGATCGAGTTGTGTTTGACTCGCCTGGTGTGCAGCAAGTAAAGCCAGGTCAATCAGCATCTGACTGGGTTTGTTGGGCTCATCATCCAGGCTAAGTAGATAAGAAGGTATAGCATGCCGTACTTCCGGAATTTGCGATGAGTTATCTACTTTTGGCGGAATGATTTCAACAGTGTTGTCTTTAATCTGTCTCAGGCTGGTTTTTGCCTGTTCATGCTCAGGATCCAGTTCCAGAGCCTTATTGTATTGATCCATAGCCAGCGCGGTTCGGTTGGTATTTCTAAAAACCTGACCAAGATTATTGTAATAATCTGCAACGGTTTCATTGGACTCAATTGCCCGGCTAATCAGATCTTCGGCGACTTCATAGTCCTGAATTTGTATCGCAAGTACACCCAGTAAGTGCAGGGCATCCGGGTGATCAGGATGCTCTTCAAGAATTTGCTGATATATTCTTTCAGCCTGCTGTAGATCGCCATCATTTTGCAATTGCATACCCTGCTGTAATAATTCAAACAGTTGATTGTCTGCAGGGGCAGAGTTGTCTGCTGTTTTACTTTCAATTTGTATCTCTTCTTCATTCAGGGTTTGTATTGCTATCAGGTTACCTTGTGCTGCCTGGTGTTCCGGATCGATTTCCAGCGCTTTTTGATAAAATTGTTCAGCTTCATCGATGCGACCGCTCTGGCGCATAACTTCACCCAGATTATTGTAATAGTCTGCTACTTCCTGATTAATACTGATCGCATGTGTGATCAGATCTTCGGCAACTTCATAATCTTCTATTTGAAGAGCCAGTACTCCGAGCAAATGTAGTGCATCAGGGTGTTCAGGATATTCATCAAGAATATTTCGATAAATAGCTTCCGCTTCCTGTAGTTCACCACTGGTTTGATATGTCATGCCTTGCTGCAATTGTGCTTCAACATCATCCGGTGATAGATGCGTCTCTTCTGGTTCAGTGTTATTTTCCGGGGCTTCATCGCTGTTTGTTTCATTTTCAACTACAGCCTCGATAGTATTGTTCTGGATAGTTTCCAGATTAGTTTTTGCATTCGGGTGTTTGGGGTCAATTTCGAGTGCTTGCTGGTAATTTTTTTCAGCTTCAGTCAGTTTTCCTGTGACGCGTAACACTTCACCGAGGTTGTTGTAGTAGTCGGCTACTTTGTCGTTGATGCTGATTGCATGCCGGATTAAATCTTCTGCAACTTCATGGTCATTAATCTGATAGGCAAGCACACCAAGCAGGTGTAACGCATCCGGGTGTTCAGGTGATTCTTCGAGTATTTGCCGATAAATAGCCTCAGCTTTCAGTAAGTCACCCTGTGTCTGAAATTCAATACCTGTCTGAAGTTTCTCCAGTGTTTTTGATGTCATGGACATTTGATCCCGAGAGTCATATGTAAAGAAATGCTATATTTTTACGGACAGCTTTAAAGTATTTCTGTAACCTTATGGAATCTAACAAAATTAAGTTCATTTGGAAATAATAAAAATGCATGATTTGCAGAAATAATGTATGATTTGCATCCTTTTTCGTGATTTTCGGTTTATTTTCGTGATTTCGATATATTTTCACGGAATTGTAACCCTGTTACAACCGTATTGCCGTTTTGGTCGGCCCCGTATTTTTGTTCATTATGTGAGGATGAGTAGATGTTTTCAAAAGATATGACAATAGCAG
>Ga0316206_1001518_pt1 | contig 20044 bp, 17 predicted proteins | sample 6monthpyrite_MG_FD_204942 | JGI IMG/M metagenome (GOLD analysis project Ga0316206, IMG submission 204942) | Microbial mat bacterial communities from mineral coupon in-situ incubated in ocean water Damariscotta River, Maine, United States -... | ecosystem: Environmental > Aquatic > Marine >... | reverse complement strand
CGTGAGTTAAGCTTGCTGGAATTTAACCGGCGGGTGCTGGAACAGGCGCTTGACGAAAGCAATCCATTGCTGGAGAGGCTGCGTTTTTTGTGTATATCCAGCACAAATCTGGATGAGTTTTTTGAGATAAGAGTTTCGGGCCTGAAGCATAAAGCCGAGATCGGGCTTGGTGGTATCGGTGCGGACGGGCTTATGCCTCAGGAAGTGTTGCATGATATTAATGTACAGGCGCTGGAACTGGTGGATGAACAATATCGTGTCCTGAACGAAGTGTTGTTGCCAGAGCTGGAAGAGCATGATATTCGTTTTATCCGCCGCAGCGAATGGACGGATGAACAAAATGAATGGTTATATAATTATTTTCAGGAATCATTATTGCCTGTTTTAACACCCATGGGGCTTGATCCGGCGCATCCTTTTCCACGTATTCTGAATAAAAGTCTGTCTTTTATTATTTCACTGGAAGGTAAGGATGCATTTGGGCGTAGTTGTGATATGGCGGTTGTTCAGGCGCCTCGATCTTTGCCGCGTTTGATACAGATTCCTGAAGAGATAGCAGGTACGGGCAGGCAGGACTTTGTTTTTTTGTCCTCGATTATTCACGCTTATGTTGATGAGCTGTTTTATGGCATGAAAGTAAAAGGCTCATTCCAGTTCCGGGTGACCCGAAATAGTGATTTATATGTAGATGAAGAAGAAGTAGATAACCTGTTGCGCGCTATGGAAGGCGAGTTGCTTTCACGTCGTTATGGGCAAATGGTGCGACTGGAAATAGCACGTGAATGCCCGGATGCAGTGATTAATTTCTTGCTCAAGAGCTTTAATTTACAAGAGAGCGATACTTATCGTGTCGATGGACCGGTTAATCTGAATCGTCTGATGCAGATTTGTGAACTGGAAGATCGGGGTGATTTGCGTTTTATCCCTTATGTGCCCAGTAAGCCATCAAAGTTTAGCGGCAGTGCCGATTTTTTTGCGGTGCTGAAGCGTCAGGATATTTTGCTTTATCACCCGTTTGAGTCTTTTGTCCCCGTGATAGATTTTTTACGTAAAGCCGCTGTTGATCCTGATGTTCTGGTGATCAAGCAAACGCTTTATCGTACCGGGCCTATGTCGACTATTGTAGATGCGTTGGTAGATGCAGCACGTGCAGGCAAGGAAGTTACGGTTGTTATTGAATTAAGAGCGCGTTTTGATGAGGCGGATAACATTGCTCTTGCAAATCGCTTACAGGAAGCAGGGGCGCATGTTGTGTATGGTGTTGTTGGCTATAAAACACATGCCAAAATGATATTGGTCGTGCGTCGGGAAGGTAAGCAGTTACGCAATTATGTTCATATGGGTACCGGGAATTATCATCCACGTACAGCGATGATCTATACGGATTATGGTTTGTTTACCAGCGACACCCAGATTGGTGAAGATGTGCATAAGGTTTTTATGCAGTTAACCAGTCTTGGCAAGGTGTCTAAATTACATAAATTATTGCAATCACCATTCACATTGCATACAGCATTGTTGAAGAAAATTGAGCGGGAAACAAAAAATGCTAAAAGCGGTAAGCCAGCGGCTATTATTGCAAAAATGAATTCCCTGACAGAAGTGCAGATCATTCAGGCATTGTACCGTGCATCGATAGCGGGTGTTAAAATAGACCTGATTATTCGCGGTGTGTGCTGTTTAAAGCCGGGTGTTGAGGGTGTGTCAGACAATATACAGGTACGATCTATTGTTGGACGTTTTCTGGAGCATACGCGGGTATTTTCTTTTGAGAATGATGGTAGCCCTGAAGTTTACTGCGCCAGTGCAGACTGGATGGAGCGAAATCTTTTTCAGCGTGTTGAAGTTTGCTTTCCGATACAGACCAGGCGTATCAGTAATATGATCAGCAAACATCTGGGTTATTATTTAAAAGATAATAGCCAAAGCTGGCAATTACAGTCGGATGGTATCTATTCGCCCGTTAGTGATGATAAGCCCGAATTTTCTGCGCAAGCGCAATTAATGGAAGATATGTCAAAGATCTGATTCAGACAAAAATTCCAGTGTATAGCTGGTGTCCTGCAAGAGAGTGGTTTCCAGTTCCAGATCGCTGTAACTTAACGGATGTTGTTCCAGCCAGTCAGACTGAAAAATCAGCTGAACATTTTTTTTGTTAATGTTTATGCTTGTTATACCCGGTGCTTTATGTGACCTGCTACGGTTCAGCAATACTGCCAGGCGAAGTAATATTAATAAACCTTGAGCCATGCGGCTGTTCTTTTCGCCAAACTCATCAAATAAAGACATGTCCGGGCATCGTCGCTGCATTTTAATTAATAATGCCAGCAGGCTTTGATCTTGTTTTGAGAATCCCATCAGGTCGGCATTATTTGTCATATAGTAGCCATGTAGATGATATTGGCTATGTGCGATACATAAGCCAACTTCGTGAAGTGAAACGGCCCACTGTAAATGTTTTTCGGCTTCGTTGTCAGGGTCTGTAAACCAGTGGTTACGCGCCTGATTAAATAATTGCTGGGCGGTTCGTTGTACCCGTTCAGCATGTTTTCGGTCGAGAACAAAGCGATTGGAAAATAATTCAATACTCTCTGAGCGTGCGTCATCATTTTCAGTGCGTCCGATCAGGTCATACAAAATACCTTCGCGTAATGCCCCATCCGAGACAATCATATTTTTAATTTTCAGTGCCAGGAATATGGCTCGCATGACAATCACGCCGCCAACAATGACGGCTTTGCGTTCATCTTTCAGCCCTTGCAGCTCGATAGCATCTATCTGGCCTGCATGCAAAAAGTGATCAATGATATTATCCAGTGACGCAGTTGAAATACCATTATCAGTCCAGCCCTGGGCGATAGAAATTTTTTCTATGGAACGAGCGGTGCCTGAAGCCCCGATACTGTCTTGCCAGCCTAGTGCCTGGTACGATTTTCTGTAAGGCTCCAGTTTCATCATGGCATGCATATGTGCTTTTTTAATACGCTTAAGTGTGATTTTTCCATCAGCAAAAAATAACCGGCTCATGCTGACACACCCCATGTGCAGACTTTCCATTAGCAGGGGTTTAAAACGTTCACCAATAATAATTTCGGTACTGCCGCCGCCGATGTCGGTGACCAGTCGGTGGCCGTTATCGGTGTCAACATTATGTGAGACACCAGAGTAAATCAAACGGGCTTCTTCAATGCCGGAAATAATTTCAATCGGATGTCCCAGCAAGGCTTCAGCCTGCTGCATAAATTCACGTGAATTTTTTGCTTTGCGCAGTGTGTTAGTGCCGACAATACGAACGACATCTGCGTGCAGGTGGCGTATGCGTTCACCAAAACGGGCCAGGCAGTCAAGTGCCTGTTGCATTACTTTCGAATTTATCCGGTTTTGATCATCAAGGCCTGAAGCCAGTCTCACCATTTCGCGTAATTTGTCGATAATAATAATTTGCCCTGCTTCCTGTCGCCCGACAATCATGTGGAAACTGTTGGAACCCAGGTCAATAGCAGCCAGAATATGAGGCATCGCTCTTTATCCTTTTATTGATGTGATCTATTTATTATTTGTAGCATAATGGTAGCAGATGAAGAAATTTTATGTTCGGCCTTGTTAATAATTCAGGTAAACAAAGTATGCATATTCATATACTGGGGATTTGTGGCACATTTATGGGTGGCATTGCCCTGCTTGCCAGACAATCCGGCCATCAGGTCAGTGGTTCTGACCTGAATGTTTATCCTCCCATGAGTACCCAGCTTGAAGAGCAGGGCATTACACTAATGGAAGGTTATGATCCTGCGCATATTGAACAACAAAAACCGGATATGGTCGTGGTAGGCAATGTCATGAGTCGCGGAAAACCGGTAATTGAGGCAATACTGAATCAGGGGATACCCTATATTTCAGGCCCGCAGTGGCTATACGAAAATATTATTAAAGAAAAATGGGTGCTGGCAGTTTCAGGTACGCACGGTAAAACCAGCACCAGCAGCATGCTCGCCTGGATACTGGATTATGCCGGCATGTCGCCAGGTTTTCTGATTGGGGGCGTGCCGGAAAATTTTGGTTTGTCTGCGCGTCTGGGTGACACACCTTTTTTCGTGGTTGAGGCAGATGAGTACGACACTGCGTTTTTTGATAAACGTTCCAAATTTGTGCATTACCATCCGCGTACGTTGATTATGAATAATCTGGAATTTGATCATGCTGATATTTTCGAAAATCTGGCGGCAATTCAAAAACAGTTTCATCATCAGGTGCGTACGGTTCCCGGGCAAGGTTTGATTGTCAGTGATGCTGAATCCGACGCATTGAATGAAGTACTGGACATGGGTTGCTGGACGCCGGTAGAGAAATTGACGTACAACAAAGAAACCTCGCAGGGCTGGAATGCGCGTAATATTAATCAGGATGGCAGTCAGTTTGATGTCATCATGGATGATGTATTACAAGGAAGGCTTGAGTGGTCATTTATAGGTCGTCATAATATCAATAATGCACTGGCGGCCATTGCAGCAGCCCGACATGCAGGCGTGCCTGTCAAGGTCTCACTGGATGCGTTGCAAGGATTTAAAGGTATAAAGCGCCGGCTTGAATTACGTGCTGATGTGGGTGGTATTCGTCTGTATGATGATTTTGCACATCACCCGACAGCCATTGAATTAACGTTGCAAGGCTTGCGCGGGCATGTAGGCGATGCGCGTATCTGGGTGTTGCTGGAGCCCCGTTCAAATACCATGCGTATGGGTGTGCACAAGGAAAAATTACCGGCTGCATTACAACTGGCTGACCATGTTTGTTTGTATCAGCCAGAAGGTCTGGACTGGGATCTGTCAGGCATAGTGAGTCAACTGAAAGGCAAGGCAAGGCTATATCAACAGGTTGATGCTATAGTTGAGGATATGAAAAGTAGCTTACGAAGCGGTGATCATATTGTTGTCATGAGTAATGGTGGTTTTGGAGATATTTATACACAACTGGAATGCATGTTGGCGCAGCGACTACAGGAAACTGCATGAAATACAAAACAGCTAATATTTGTCTCGCGATAACCGGCGCATCCGGTATCCAGTATGCGTTACGATTATTGCAGTGTCTGGTTGATGCAGGTGAATCTGTTTACCTGTTAGTATCGCAACCGGCACAGATTGTCATTGACATGGAAACCGACCTGAAGTTACCCGCACGCGCTGCTGAAATGCAAACGTTCCTGACTGATTATTGCAGCGCACAGGTCGGGCAGATTCAGGTTTTTGGTAAAGAGCAATGGACAGCACCGGTTGCCAGTGGCAGCGGTGCACCGCGAGCGATGGTTGTTTGTCCCTGTACCACAGGAACACTTTCTGCAATCGCATGCGGTAGTAGTAACAATCTGATAGAACGTGCGGCAGATGTCGTTATCAAAGAGCAGAAAAAACTGATTATTGTTCCGCGTGAATCTCCCTTTTCGCCAATTCATCTGGAAAACATGCTGAAGCTGGCACGTATCGGCGTCATTATCATGCCACCAAATCCGGGTTTTTACTATCAGCCGCAAACTGTGGATGATGTTGTTGATTTTGTTGTTGCCAGAATCCTGGATCACCTGGAAGTTGAGCATCAATTATTGCCGCGCTGGGGCATTGACGAATAACCCTTATGAGTATGAACAGGATTCAGTTGCCATTGTTTCCATTATATACGGTGCTATTTCCAGGCGGACCTTTACCGCTGAGAGTATTTGAACAACGATATCTGGAAATGATCAGTGACTGCCTGAAAAAAGACAGTGCTTTTGGTGTATGCCTGATAGAGCATGGTCGTGAAGTCGGAGAAGCTGCCAGTACTGTCAACATGGGGGTAACGGCGAAAATCATCGACTGGGAAAAAAGAGATGATGGCTTGCTGGGAATAACAGTGATGGGACAACAGCGCTTTGAAATAGAGAGCGTTGACGTTATGCCAAGCCAGTTAACAGTTGCAAGCGTTAAACTGGTTGATACCGATGAGCAAGTTGCAGTGCCCGACATGTATCGTTATATGTCATCTTTAGTAAAACAGCTACTAACGCATGCCGGTAGCATTTATCAGAATATCGAAAAGAAATATACCAGTGCAGAATGGGTTTCATGCCGTTTATCTGAGTTATTACCTATAGACTTAATGGACAAGCAGGCGTTGCTGGAAATGAACAGCTCAATGGAACGGCTTGAGGAAATACATAAAATGCTGGATGGTATGGACGTTATATAGCAAAACAAAGTAAAGGGATATAACAATGCATAAGCACCACTCAATAAATTACCTCGAAATACCTGCCTGCGATATTAACCGTAACAAGCAGTTTTTTACAGATACGTTTGGCTGGTCATTTCAGGATTACGGTCCTGATTATTGCGCGATTGAAAATGCAGGTATTGATGGCGGGTTTTTCAGGTCAGATCAGGTTGCGTCGACAAAGTCAGGTAGCGTATTGATCGTGTTCTATAGCGATGATCTGGAGCGAACACAGGCAGTCATACAAAAAAATGGTGGCAAGATAATCAAGGATATATTTTCTTTTCCCGGCGGCAGGCGTTTTCATTTTACAGACCCCTGTGAAAATGAATATGCGGTGTGGACAGAAAAATAAAGAAAATAATGCGCGTTATTATTCTGTTTGCAAAAGCAGTATTTTTCCATTCCATTTTTCAGGTTTCCAGGGCTTGCGGGTTACTACGCGAATGGAAAAGAGATGGCTGGATTGTCGTAATAGCTGTTCCTGTGCACTATTAAAGTTTTTTCCTGTAACCGGGTAATAAAATAATTCAAGAAAAGATCGGGTTTTTAATGTTGCCAGTTGTGCCAGCCAGATCATTTTTGTATTTGTTGTATGCTGAGATGGCCATAAACGAATAATATAAAGCTGTTGTGATTTTTTGTCATGGTATGTCATGGCAAGCGACTCATAATGCCCTTTATGTACTTGCGGAAGAATCGGGCGTTGAGCCAGGGGCGTCTGCTGGCTCATCCACTTTAATAACCCGGATGCGCTGACCGCTTTTGCTTTTACCCAGTGTCGGTTTTCGAGTTGCTGTTGAATAGCCTCCAGTTCCCCTGCCCATTGAACATTAAACGGGTAGTGTGAGCTATTGGCAAGATCATGACGATAGGTTGGTAACTGTTGCCAGTTTTCTTTCTGCCAGTGATTCAGTTTTACAATGTCAGGTTTATGTCCGTCGCTATAACGTGCGATTTCATCTTTAAAACCAAACTGCCAATGCAGGGCCATGACCAGTAACAGACTGGTGGTAAAAACACTGATGAGTGAGCCCGTCGGCAATGAGGGACTGTGATGCCGCCGGTATGCAATACCCAGCAGGCTGATCCAGATAAGCCCTAAAGTCAGCCCTCCGGTAACATCCGACAGCCAGTGAGCACCCAGGTAGAGTCGTGAGAAAGCAATTAATGTGATGACTATACCCGTGATTATATAGACATGCAGGCGCCAGCGGGCACCCAGTTCACGACCGATAATGATCGCGATAAAGCCGTAAAGCACCATGGCCAGCGTACTGTGAGCACTGGGGAAAGAATAAGCACTGGCACCGCTGTACAGTTCCGGATCAGGTCGTGGAATATGGATGCTGACTTTCAGTACACGTGTCAGAATTGCACCAAACATAACGGCGGCAGCCAGATGCAGGGCAGCCGGTATATTTTTTTTGTAAAGTAACCAAAGTAGCATGCTGATTGAAATGGCAATAATAACCCGGGTGTCTGCCAGCATGGTGATGGCCACCATAAGCTTATCCATGCCGGGTGTACGTAAACTGATCATTAACTCATAAACGGTTTGATCCAGCGTTATGCTGCTACTTAAGTTACCCAGTATAATAAAAAAAATGACACCGGAAAAAATTAATAAACCTGCCAGCGCAATGAGTGCTTTTGATTCCGGTTGGCGAGGGTCAACCAGTGAACCAACGAACGGTTTGAATAACGGGTGTCGTGATGCCCAGTGTGTACTCCGGTTTACCCATGATGCTGCATGGGGTTGTACATAGAGTATTGCTTTACGAATTAACCATCGCGTTAAAAATATTAAAATAATCAATATAAAAATAAAGGCAACCAGGCGAATGGCAACTTCTGATGCCAGGTCAATGGATGCTCCAAAAACGATTCCCGGCAGTAGATAGGCCGGAGCCCATGCAATGGCCGATAACACATTAATGAATGTGAATCGCCACGGTGACATATTCATCATACCGGCAATCGTGGGGATGATGGCGCGCACCGGGCCAACAAATCGACCAAAGGCAATACTTTTTCCGCCGTGCTTTAAAAAGAACTGTTCACCGGATTTGAATTGTTTTTTAAAATAATAAAAAGGCCAGATAGTTTTTAGTTTGTCTTTATAATGATAGCCAATCCAGAAGCTCAGACCGTCACCGGCAACGGCACCTGCAATACAGAGTAGTATCGTTGTTGTCAGATCCAGGTAACCGAGTGCAACCAGTGCGCCAAAACTGATGATAAGCGCGGCGCCAGGTAATGGCAGGCCAACGAGAAGCAAAGATTCCAGAAAGGCGGTCAGAAAAATAAAAAAATAACTTAGCCCCGGATAAGTTTCTATCCAGGTCTGAAGCCAGCTAAGAACAGGATGAGCAGCGGCATCCATGATCTAGGGTATAGACTGGTTAATTATTAACTTAAAGTTTTGCAAAAACTCTGCCTGCTGCATCAATCGTATCCTGAATATCCTGTTCACTATGTGCTGCAGATACAAAACCGGCTTCAAAAGCGGAAGGAGCAAGATAAATGCCTTGATTCAGCATGTCATGAAAGAACAGTTTGAATCTGTCCTGATTACAGTTGCTGACCTGGTAAAAATGACTGATGCGGCTTTCTTCGCTGAAGAAAAACCCAAACATGCCACCCACGGTATTTGCAGTTAAAGGAATGCTGTTTTGTCTGGCTTGCTCAAGAATGCCATTGACCAGTGATTGCGTTTTTTCGGTCAGATTTTTATAAAAGTCAGGTGCAGAGATCAGCTCCATGGTTTTCAGGCCTGCCGCCATTGCCACAGGGTTACCCGATAAAGTACCCGCCTGATACACAGGCCCTAACGGGGCTATATGTTCCATGATTTCAGCCTTGCCACCAAATGCACCTACTGGCATGCCGCCACCGATAACCTTGCCCAGTGTCGTCAGGTCGGGTTTGATATTGTAGTGTGCTTGCGCGCCACCCAAAGCAACGCGGAAGCCAGTCATGACTTCATCAAAAATCAATACGCTGCCATGTTCATCACAGACTTCGCGCAGACCCTCAAGGAAACCGGGCTCAGGGGGAATACAATTCATATTACCGGCAACGGGTTCAACAATAATACAGGCAATCTGACCGCCTACCTGTGCAAAGGCTTTTCTGACGTCTTCAATATTATTGTATTGCAGGGTGATCGTGTGTTCGGCTAACGCGGCAGGTACGCCGGGGGATGTTGGTACGCCCAGTGTTAACGCCCCGGAGCCTGCCTTAACCAGTAATGAATCGGAATGACCATGATAGCAACCTTCAAACTTGACGATTTTATCGCGTCCGGTAAAACCACGTGCCAGACGTATTGCACTCATGGTCGCTTCTGTTCCTGAACTGACCATGCGAACCATGTCCATGGAAGGCACCAGCTCACAGACCCGGTCAGCCATTTCTGTTTCCAGTGCTGTCGGCGCGCCAAAGCTGAGTCCATTTGCAGCCGTTTGCTGTACTGTTTTAATGACCTCCGGGTGGGCATGCCCGACAATCATGGGGCCCCATGAGCCTACGTAATCGATGTAACGCATATCACTTTCTGACCAGGCATAAGGGCCGCTGGCACGTTTGAAAAATATCGGCTCACCACCAACACCCTTGAATGCGCGCACCGGAGAGTTAACGCCGCCCGGAATATGTTTCTGAGCCCGGGTAAAAAGTTCATGTGAGTGTGGCATGGTGTTTTCCTTGTTATGTGAGTGTGCAGCCAGTTGTCGTTACTTGTTTATATTATAAATCTAAACGAGGGTCGTTGTCCCCCCATTCTCCATCGCTTTGCTGATGAGAGAGTAAGAACCAGAGGCGTTACTTACAGAGGGTACTCGTATGGGTAAACAGGCTGGCGATAGTGTGGGTAGCCTGCTGAATATCATCCTGTGCGAAGATAGCAGAAATGACAGCCAGCATATCTGCTCCCTGATTGATCAGGCTGTTTGCATTGAACGAGTCAATGCCGCCAATAGCCACAATCGGTATTTGAAGTTGCAGGCGAGCTTGTTGCAATAGTGTCAGGTCTGCGCGTGCCGCATCCGGTTTGATACTGGATGAAAAAAAACTGCCAAAGGCTACGTAATCTGCACCTTCCTGTTCTGCTTGCAGCGCCAGTTCAAGCTGGTTGTAACATGAAATGCCAATAATGCTGTTCTCACCGAGTACCTGTCGTGCCTGTGCGAGTTTTCCATCTTCGCGGCCAAGGTGTACACCATCTGCTTTAACCCGTCGTGCCAGCTCGATATCATCATTAATAATAAACAGGGCATTATGGAGCCGGCATATTTCTTTTAATGCCTGAGCTTGTTTTAAACGGTGAGAGTGGTCCAGACTTTTATCGCGATACTGTATGACATGGCATCCCCCTTTGATTGCTTGTTCGACAGCTTCTGCTATCCGGGTATCCGGAGTGAGTGTCATATCTGTAATAGCGTACACGCCATGCAAGTGATGATGTTTTTTCATGAATCGTTATTTATTTTTGGCCCAGAAAAAACGGTTCGGTATCGATTGCCCCCGCCCGATCATGTAGCTTTGTTTCAAACTCTGCCAGGTATATTCCTGTGCTTCATGGACAGCACTCATAGGGTCGTTGCCATGTGCGAGCAGCCCGGCAATGCTGGCAGCCAGCGTGCAACCCGAACCATGAAACTCTCCTTCCAGACGTGGCCACTGAAAAGTTTCCGGTTTGCGATGGTTGTTATATAAAGTGTTACACACTTTTTCAGAGGGTTCATGCGCGCCTGTTATTAATACATACTCACAACCTTTATCCAGTAAGGCCACTGCACAGGCGTCCAGAGTGTCAGTTTCAGGCGCAAGCAATCGGGCTTCTTTGCTGTTGGGAGTCAGGACCGTGGTATGAGGTAATATATATTTATTGAATGCGTGTCGTGTTTCATTATTATTCAGGTCGGTTTCATTGCCACTGGCTAAAACCGGGTCAAACACAACGGGTACATGAGTGAGTTTGTTGAGGATTGTTTGAATCACTTCGACCATCTCAATGCTGTTGACAAGACCAATTTTTATCGCATCTATGTTGATATCAGCCAGCAGGGTTTCTGCCTGTTCAAGAACTAACTCAGGCGTCACAGAACTAACCCGACTAACATCACGGGTGTCCTGAACGGTCAATGCCGTGATAATCGGGCAGGCATGGCAGCCCTGACTGGACAGCGCTTCTATATCTGCCTGTATGCCGGCGCCGCCGCCAGGATCAAGCCCGGAAAACACCAGCACAGTAGGGATAGGTTGATTCATATTGTCAGTATAACATTCCTTGCCGGGCAGGCAGTTGAAATTCTGCTCAGGTGACGCAACATTCGATTCAATGCGCATTTAACAGTTTCTTTCCTGTCAAGTGTTTACTTGCGAAGGTCTCAATAACCTGTCGTTTGTTTCTACCTGAATAGATGTAAAAACTGGTTTGATAACGGCGCAAATCATGTGACAATTAGACTTTAAAGTGTCCAATAACCAGGTAGTATATTTAATGAAAAAGTACATGTGCGTCATATGCGGTTTTATTTATGATGAAGAAGCAGGCTTGCCTGAAGAAGGTCTTGAGCCGGGTACCAAATGGGAAGATGTCCCCCTGAACTGGGTGTGTCCTGAATGCGGTGCCAGTAAAGACGATTTCGAGATGATCGAAGTTTAAAGGCGTTTTTGAACAGGGATGTTCACAAACTTTATGACTTGTTTGAAATATCCTGATATATAAATAGCTGTTATATATAGATTATTTCTGTTTTCAGCGGCTGGCTTTTTATGCTGCCCCTCTTTGTAATAAATAACCCCGGTTCGAAATTCCCATTAAAAAATTGTGCGGTAACTTTCAAAATTTGGTCTAGACTTAGTAAGTAGTCATCACGATCAGAGAGTGGTTGCCATGGACATGCAGACAGAGTGGGGAAGGGTATTGGCACATTCTGCCAATGAATATTGCCATTTAATTGATGGACTTGATCAGGTTAATGGTGAATGGCTTGATAACCTGTCGAGCCTGTTGCCGCGAATTCATGCGGCTATTTCTGTGGTGCGTGAGAATGCCATTGAGCATTGCCCGCATGATTCGGAAATAGATCTGGAACTGCGTTTTGAACTTTATACCAGGTTGCGTAAATTACTGGGTGACCATGACCGTTATGCACTGGACTTTGATGTCCCTGAAAGCATGGATGGTGTTAGTGGCAGTCTTGCTGATGATTTTACCGATATTTATTTTGAGTTAAAAAAAGGTCTGGCGATGCTGGATGACCCGTCTTCTGATCTCTCTCGTGCCATCGATATCTGGTATGGTGGTTATTTATGGCATTGGGGGCAACATCTGGTTGATGCTGAAAAACACCTTTATGATCTGCAGGTACATCGGCGTCTGGGGTGCCATGAGTTTTTGTAAAAACCGGTTATATCCAGACCACTTCTGTGTTCAGTTTGCCGTTGTCTTCCAGAATTAGCCAGCGATAACCCGGTGGGTTTTCATCCATCGCAAAATCATCGGATTGTGGTTTAAATTGTTTGCAGGTTGATGGCGTTGCCAGCAGCTGTAAATTACCTGTGCCATCAGAAAAATCCTGGTGTACGTGGCCCCATAACAAGGCTCTGACATTCGGGTATTGGTGCAAAAGCTCAATCAATTGTTCACCATTATCAACTTGCATGGTGTCCAGCCAGCGACTACCTACCGGGCAGGGCTGGTGATGCAGACAGACCAGTGAGTGCTGTTGCGGGTGCTGTTTTAGTATGTTTTCCAGCAGCATAAACTGATCGTTTGCCAGATGCCCCCCTTCGCTGCCGGGCAGTACCGAATCCAGCATGATAATTTGCCAATGTGGTAGCTGGATATGTGACTGTGTGCTGATATTAGCCTGATTCATGCATTGCTTCATCAGGGGCACAACGTCGTGGTTGCCAGGTAAAACATAAACGGGAATGTGCAGGGGCCTGAGTATGCGGGCGAGCCGTTGGTAACCGGCTTCAGTTTCGTCGTGTGTCAGGTCGCCGGTGATCAATATGATGTCTGCCGAAACGGGTTGCTGTTGAATGTGTTGCAGTACATCAAGCAGAGACTGTTCAGTGTTAATGCCTTTAAGCTGATAGTTGGCATCTGCATGCAGATGCAGATCGGTGAGGTGCAGAATGCGGGTGCTCATTTAGTGGTGTGAGTGGGTTATCTTGCCGACTTTCCAGAATATAAAATCATTGAAGCCATAGGTTTTTCCTTCCTGAAAACTGATGTCGTCACCGGGTAATGCAATACCGACAGTGCAAATACTGTCGATGGCATTGGCAATCGGGTCGCCATCATAATGAGGCCTGATTGCCAGGGTGACAATCGCATGGCCATCTATTTGCAGTGGCTCACAAGGCTTCAGAATATAATACTGGCTGCTTTCCGGGCCACGCACAATAAACTGGCCTTCCAGAAGAATCGGATTGGGTTCATTATCATCCAGATCATAGATTTCCAGCATGTGTGTTTTTTCGGTCATGATTACCAGTGGCTACCTTATTTGGCTGAAGACAGGCTTCGATGACTACTGTAACGACTTCTGCAATGACTGACAAGCAGAGGGCGTTGAAATAACCCTGTTTAAATAATATAAAAAGGTAACTTACAGATTTTTAAAGAAAACTTTTGATTTTCTTTGGTAATTATACAGACTTTTGCGTTTGACAGGCAGGGTTTTTATATCGGCCTCGGTAAAACCTTTTTCCTGAAACCAGTGAGCCGTTTGTGTTGTTAACACAAAGATTTTTTCCAGCCCCAGCGAACGCGCCTGTTTTTCGACACGCTTCATCATCTGGTCACCCCGGCCCTGATTCTGATAGTTTTGATGAACGGCCATGCAGGCCAGTTCCCCCATGCGTTCAACCGGGTACGGGTGCAGTGCCATGCAGCCAACAATCATGCCATCGCGTTCAATAATGGTGTATCGATCTATATCCATTTCCAGTAGCTCACGTGAACGTTTCACCAGAATAGCAGAATCTTCCAGTGGCTTAAGTAGCTCAATAATGCCACCGATATCATCGATGGTAGCGGCTCGCATTTCCTCAAAGGTCTCGGCAGTAATTAATGTGCCGCTACCATCACGGGTAAATAACTCCTGTAACAATGCGCCATCCGTTTTTCGCTGGATCAGGTGTGCGCGTTGCACGCCCATTCGACAGGCATGAACGGCGCTGCGCAGATGCTTGTGTACTTCGTCGCTCAGTTTGCGTTTGCCATCCAGTAACCTGTCTGCCTCGGCGGGGCTGAGCTCATGAATTAACGCACGTTTGCGGTCACTCAGGTTTTGCCCTTCAAGCAGGAATAACAGCTTGTCTGCCTGCAGTTCAATCGCGGTACTGGTGGCAACATCTTCGGCGCTGAGATTAAAAGTTTCACCTGTTGGTGAATACCCCAGCGGAGATAGCAATACGATATCTCCCTGATCCAGACGTTGCTGAATAGCGTGTGTATCAATGCGCCTGACTTCGCCGGTGTGCTGGTAATCAATACCTTCACGCACGCCCATAGGTCTGGCGGTAATAAAGTTACCCGATGCAACCCGGATGCGAGCCCCCGCCATTGGGGTATTGGCAACACCCATGGACAGCAGTGATTCAATTTCAACCCGGATACGCCCCACTGACTCCTTGGCGCATTCCAGCGTGTGGGTATCGGTAATGCGTAAACCGTTTTCATACTGGCTTTTCAGTTTTTCACGCTTTAATTGCCTGTCAATTTGTGGGCGCGCACCATGTACCAGAACGAGCCGAATACCCAGACTATTGAGAATGGCGATATCATGGATTAAACAGGCAAAATCTTTACTGGAAACGGCCTCACCACCAAATGCGAGCACAAAGGTTCGCCCCCGATGTGCATTGACATAAGGGGAAGTGCTACGAAACCAGTGAATAAAATCCTGTGGTGAATGTTTGTCGTCGGTGTTCAAGTCTGTGTCCTGAGTAAGTATTAGCGTAAGTTAACGTTTTATCAGGTAAATTTGCAAGTTTTTTGGTGGTTTTGTTGCCGCTTTGCAAGTTATCAGCTCTTTTTACCAGGCTGGATTATTGTTGTGTTCATTTCCTTGTTCCGACGAAGATGTGTATCCGCGTCTATACATTAGTGGCTATATGTAAAAACCTAAAGTCTGCTAGAATCATGCCTTATATATCAACACTCAGTTTATCAACATTGGGGTTAGTAATGCCTGAATACAGATCAAGAACCACCACCCATGGCCGTAATATGGCCGGCGCGCGCTCTTTGTGGCGTGCTACCGGCATGACAGATGATGATTTTGACAAGCCTATCATCGCAATCGCTAATTCTTTTACCCAGTTTGTACCGGGACATGTGCACCTGAAAGATATGGGTCAGCTGGTCGCGCGTGAAATTGAAAAAGCAGGGGGTGTTGCCAAGGAATTTAATACCATAGCCGTCGATGACGGTATTGCCATGGGGCATAGCGGCATGTTGTATTCTTTGCCCTCACGTGAGTTGATCTCTGACTCTGTTGAATACATGGTGAATGCCCACTGTGCCGATGCACTGGTGTGTATTTCCAATTGTGACAAGATCACCCCCGGCATGTTAAATGCTGCATTGCGTTTGAATATTCCGACGGTTTTTGTATCTGGCGGCCCCATGGAGTCAGGCAAGAGTGTGATTAACGGTAAAGAAGTGCATCTTGATCTGGTCGATGCGATGGTTTCTGCTGCGGATGACAACGTCAGTGATGAAGACGTTTTAACCATGGAGCGTTCTGCCTGTCCAACCTGTGGCTCCTGTTCCGGTATGTTTACGGCCAATTCCATGAATTGCCTGACCGAAGCACTGGGGCTGTCATTGCCGGGTAATGGCAGTACGCTGGCAACACATGCAGACCGGGAACAGCTATTTCTGGAGGCGGGAAGACTGATTGTCGCCAATGCCAAACGCTATTATGAGCAGGATGATGATTCTGTCTTGCCGCGCTCAGTGGCCAGCTTTCAGGCATTTGAAAATGCGATGAGTCTGGATATTGCGATGGGTGGCTCAACCAATACCATCCTGCATTTGCTCGCAGCAGCGCAGGAAGGGGATATCGATTTTACCATGGACGACATAGACCGGTTATCACGTAAGGTGCCAAACCTGTGTAAAGTAGCCCCGTCCACGCAAAAATATCATATGGAAGACGTGCATCGTGCCGGTGGTGTCATGGCAATACTGGGTGAGCTGGATCGTGGTGGTTTGATAAACACAGATCTGCCAACCATTCATAGCGAAAGCATGGGCAGTGCACTGAAAATGTGGGACGTTGTTCAGGCAACCAGTGAGCAAGTGAAAACATTCTTCATGGCCGGGCCAGGCAATGTGCGTACGCAGGTTGCCTTTAGTCAGAGCAAGCGCTGGCCAGATCTGGATGTTGATCGTGAGAATGGCTGCATCCGGAATATGGATAACGCCTATAGCAAAGACGGCGGACTGGCTGTGTTGTATGGCAACATTGCCCTGGATGGTTGCGTGGTCAAAACAGCAGGTGTGGATGAAAACAGCCTGGTCTTTAGTGGCCCTGCAAGGCTGTTTGAAAGTCAGGATGCCGCAGTGGCAGCTATTCTGGCAGATGAGATTGTTGCGGGTGACGTAGTTATCATTCGTTATGAAGGCCCACGAGGCGGGCCGGGTATGCAGGAAATGTTATATCCGACCAGCTATCTTAAATCCAAAGGTCTGGGCAAAGCCTGTGCACTGATCACCGATGGTCGCTTTTCGGGTGGAACGTCCGGTTTATCGATCGGGCATGCTTCCCCGGAAGCTGCAGAAGGGGGTGCCATCGGTCTGGTTGAAGAAGGCGATATCATTAATATCGATATTCCTAACCGTGGTATCAGTGTCGCTGTTTCCGATGACGAGCTGGAAGCGCGCAGATCAGCCATGAATGCAAAAGGTGTTGATGCCTGGTGTCCGGTTAATCGTGACCGTCATGTGTCAGCAGCATTACAGGCATACGCCGCGATGGCCACGTCAGCATCTCGTGGCGCTGTTCGTGACGTGAGCCAGTTGGTGAAAAAAACATAAGGTAATCAGACAGGTGTACTCAGATCGCAGCCAGACTGGCAGCGATCTGAGTCGAGGTAGCCTGAGCGAGTGATATTACCAATAAATTGATTTTCAGCCAGGCTGAGCTTAATTGTCATATGCCTGTCATATTATTATCATTTAATACAGTCTGAAGTTAATCACTGGATAGTCACATTACTATGTCTGATGAAAAGACGATTCTGGTCGTAGATGATGAGCCTGCGATCCTTGATATGGTGGAATTTGCGTTAAAGCGCAAAAACTTCCGCATAAAACTGGCTGAAGATTCCATGCAGGCAATGAATATTATTGCTGAAAACCAGCCAGACCTCATATTGCTAGACTGGATGCTGCCTGATATCAGCGGGGTAGACCTTGCGCGTCGCTTAAAACGTGACGATCTGACAAGTGGCATTCCGGTTATCATGATTACGGCACGTGCAGAAGAAGGCGACAAACTCAGAGGCTTTGATGTCGGTGTCGATGACTATGTGACCAAGCCTTTTTCAACTCATGAGTTAATTGCGCGGATTAATGCCGTGTTACGCCGTGCAGCCCCGGAAAAAATTGAAGCGGGTATAGATATTGCGGGTTTAAACCTTGATCCGGTCACTCACCGTGTGCATGCAAAAGGTTCAGTGGTAGAGCTTGGGCCAACCGAGTTTCGTCTGTTACAATTCTTTATGAGTCACCCCGAACGTGTCTATAGTCGAGAGCAATTACTGGACAGGGTCTGGGGACAGAACGTATATATAGAAGAGCGAACGGTGGATGTTCATATTCGCCGTTTACGCAAAGAGCTGGCCATGCATGGGTACGATCAAATGATACAAACGGTTCGTGGTGCAGGCTATCGTTTTTCAGAACAAGTATAAAAATTTCGTCAGGTAAGTTCCTGGCCTGGTCACATTATGAGAAATTCCTGGTCCAGTGAGGTTTGGCGATTGGTGGGGCTGTTCACGCTTGCCCTGTTAGCAGGTATAACCTTCGGCCAGCTCGCCTGGACACTGTTTATTTTTACGGCAGGCTACCTGGGCTGGCATCTGCGTAATTTGTACCGGCTGGATCAATGGCTACAGGGTAAGCGATCTGGAATACCTGATTTAGCAGAAGGTGCCTGGGCGAACGTTTACTACCATCTTTATCGCATGCAACAGCGAAACCGCCGCCGCAAAAAACGTTTGGCAACCATGGTAAATCGCTTTCGTGAGTCTACCAATGCATTACCTGATGCAGCCGTGGTGCTGGATTCGATGGGTAATATAGAAAACTGGAATAAAACAGCCCGCAAGCTGCTCAAGCTTAAAAACCCGCAAGACATGCATCAGCCCATTACTAACCTGATCAGGCATCCTGGCTTCATTCGTTACCTCGGCCAGGAAAATTTCACCGAAGTTTTTCGCATGCCATCACCACATAATGAAAATATATTTCTTTCATTGCAAGTCGTTCCCTACGGTAACAAACAACGACTGTTGATGGTCAGAGACATCACCCATCTTCATCGGCTGGAACAGATGCGACAAGATTTTATTGCCAATGTATCTCATGAATTAAGAACACCGCTAACAGTTATTGCGGGCTATCTGGAAACCATGCTGGATGATGATAATGAATGGGTAATTAACCATAGTGGCTCACTTGAATCCATGCTAAAGCAGTCAAAACGGATGCAGAATATTGTTAGTGATTTATTACTGTTGTCGCGACTGGAAACAGAACAAAAATCGCATGAGCGAAAAGAGATTGATGTGGCAGCCATCCTTGAAATGGTTCGCTCAGATGCCACGGCACTCAGTCAGGGTAAGCATCAAATTAATCTTGAATATGACAGAACAATCAACCTGAAGGGCAATAACGAAGAAATTACCAGCGCATTTTCCAACCTGGTTTACAATGCAGTAAAATACACGCCGCAGGATGGAACAATATCAATACGCTGGCTTAAGGACGACAAAGGTGCGCGATTTGAAGTTGAAGACAACGGCCCTGGCATTGCCCCGCAACACCTGCCCAGACTGACAGAACGTTTCTACCGCGTCGATGCAGGGCGTTCCCGAGCCAGCGGAGGCACGGGTCTTGGCCTTGCGATCGTCAAGCATGTATTAAACAGGCATGGCACAAATTTACGCATTGAAAGCACATTGAATAAAGGAAGTACTTTTAGCTGCATCTTCCCATCCGACTATGTCGTTAACCGCGATGTCAAAAAATGACAGCAGCGGCAGAAGCTCGGTAACACAAGCATTACAGCGTTCGCTGTAACTAAACATAAAAAAAGTCAAAAAACCGACTCATTCAGATGGCAAAATGCAATCCCTTTCTGCCTAAGTCAGAAGGCTATTTCATTGCATGTAAAATAAAAAATACATAATTTAAATATATTTAAACGAAAAAATATTTTGGTTTTACCAAAATTTTTCACTAAGGTATTATTTTTAATAATTATTTAGAAACTTCTTATTTAAATAAAACCTGAAAATAACAGTAGAATTAATCGTGAATATTGATACGATAAAGGAAATCAAACAAAAAACGCAAAGGACTTAGGCAGATGTCTACCTATTACAAAAACACGGCCATCTACCTAATAAACTGTTAGGCTTGTATAATGATAATCTGGCAACGCTTACCGCTAAACATTCTTGTTACATCGATGTTGTCTGGTTTTTCTTATGTATTATTAATTACAATTATAAATAAAGGGATAGGATTAGGGGAGCC
>Ga0316206_1001517_pt1 | contig 20046 bp, 26 predicted proteins | sample 6monthpyrite_MG_FD_204942 | JGI IMG/M metagenome (GOLD analysis project Ga0316206, IMG submission 204942) | Microbial mat bacterial communities from mineral coupon in-situ incubated in ocean water Damariscotta River, Maine, United States -... | ecosystem: Environmental > Aquatic > Marine >... | reverse complement strand
TCGACCATGTCACAGACTAACCAGTCAACAGGTTTTTCGGGCAGGTATTTAAAACCATCAGCTTTAATTTCTTTTACCAGACCCGTATCCATTAATTTTTTATCCATAGCGCCATTATCAATGGCGCTCACTCTAATTCCCCGGTTAACTAGTTGCCATGTCCAGCCTCCCGGGCAGGCGCCAAGATCTACCGCCATCATGCCGTTTTTTAAATATTTTGCCTGTTCACTCTCAGTGAGCATGGTTTTAAATGCTTCTTCTAATTTTAAAGTAGAGCGACTCGGTGCTTCTTTGGGAAAGCGTAAACGTTTTATTCCCATCACTTCTGCCGAGCTGTTATTTTTATGGCTAACACCAATATAAACGGCGCTTGAGCTTAAAAAGAAAAGATGTAGTCGCCACTCGCTTTTTTTACGCATTAAATTTTTTCTCTCTAATGCAATAGTCAGCGGAGTGGAGAATTTTTTACAGAAGCTGCTTAACTCTTTACCTTCATTGGTGTCAGGTGTTTCTAAAAACACATCATTAAACGTCAGCTGCATATTTTGAATAGTCGCCAGTAATGGCGTTATTCTATCTTCAGGCGGTAATGAGGTAAGAATCTCACTCACAAAAAGAGACTGTCTGCTGAAGATCATTTGAGCAAATTTAATAGAGTTATTAAATTCAGTTAAATCAACGGGCGAGGCCGGATAAAAACCAAGATAACCACTATCCGCTTTTGCTTTTATATAACCTTGAATATTATGGCTTAGAGTTAGCTGCATAATTTCAGAAGCAGATTCTTTTTCAAATCCGGGGCGACAATATAACAGACAGCAAATAGGTTTCATAAAGTGTAACTAACCAGATAAATAAGAAAAATTGTAAGGCTAACGGTGTAAAAGTTATGCCTGTATGGAATAAATTGTTAATACTATAGGCTTATACAGCCTAATCCCACCTTTTGAGACAGGTTGAAATATTGCAGGGGCGGTGTAATATCCACCATCCAAACAATATTACGAGTTTTAAAATGTCCGCTGAACATGTAAAAAAATTAATTGAAGACGGTGTAGAAGGCGCTCAGGCTATTATATCCGGTGAAGGTTGTAACCTTGAAGCTGTTGTTATCAGTGATGCTTTTGAGGGTAAAACCATGTTAGCAGAGCAAAAAATGGTATATGCCACAGTGAATCATCTAATACAGACCGGTGAACTACATGCTCTAGGTATTAAAGCCTATACAAAAGCTGAATGGGCCGAACAGGGTCAGGGTTAGTAATAAGCCGAGTAATTAAGCCGTAACGCCTAAGACTTACGGCTTAATTCAATTATTTCAGGCCGCCTATTTCAAGCTCGCCTATTTCAGGTCGTCGGTAAGGTGAGGTTTAATCGCCTCGTACAGGGCAGGGTAAACCTTGCTCGCAGCGGCAACCACATTACCCGTATTCAGGTAATCACCTTCACCACTAAAGTCAGTCACGATACCGCCTGCTTCTCGTACTAAAAGTACACCTGCCGCCATATCCCAGGCATTCAGACCTATTTCCCAGAAACCATCAAGGCGTCCAGCTGCAACATAAGCCAGGTCCAGTGCCGCAGAGCCAGCACGACGAATACCGGCCGCCTGAGGGTGAACTGCTTTAAATGTTTCTAAATAAGTATCAAGATGCTGTGGCTGTTTAAACGGAAAACCGGTACCTAACAAAGAGCCTCTAATGCCTTTTTGATCGGTTACACGAATGCGTTTGCCATTTAACTGGGCGCCATCACCACGAGCCGCGCTAAATAATTCGTTTTTAACAGGGTCAAATACGACAGCAACTTCCATGCGGCCTTTGTATTGAAGGCCTATTGATACAGCGTATTGTGGAAACCCGTGCAGAAAGTTAGTAGTGCCATCTAAAGGATCAATAATCCACTTATATTCACTATCTTCGTTATACGTGCCGCTTTCTTCGCCTAAAATGCCGTGATCTGGATAGGCTTTTTGAAGTGCTTCAATAATCACTTCTTCAGCTTTGCGGTCAACCTGGGTTACAAAATCATTTTGTGCTTTAACCTCAATCTTAATGCGATCGAGTTTATCTATATTACGCAGAATGATATTACCCGCGTCTCGGGCAGCGGCAGTGGCGATATTTAACATAGGGTGCATAGTCGGCGGTCTTCACAGCAGTTCGGAGGGCGCAGATGATAGCAGAAAATAAGCATGATTTCTGCCCGAAATTCCTTTCCCATCTAATATTTAAGACGGTATGATGTCGACTTTTCATAATGACAGCATTCAATGTTAGATAATATTCGTATCGTACTGGTAAATACGCACCATCCCGGCAATATAGGCTCCGCTGCAAGAGCCATGAAAAATATGGGAATTACCCGTTTATATTTGGTTGATCCGAAGAATTTTCCTTCTTTTGAGGCATCTCAACGAGCCTCTTCTGCCAGTGATGTGCTTACAAATGCCGTGGTGGTTGATACATTAGCCGAAGCACTAACAGGGTGTAGTTTAGTGTGTGGAACCACCGCTCGTTTACGTTCTGTTAAGTGGCCACAGGTTAATGGTCGAGAATGTGGTGAGCTTATTCATACTGAAAGTGAGCAACATGAAGTCGCACTGGTATTCGGTCGTGAGCGCTCTGGTTTAACAAATGATGAGCTTGAGTTATGTCAGACATTGGTGAATATAACAACGGGTGAAGCCTATAGCTCATTAAATTTAGGGCAGGCGGTGCAAGTTCTGACATATGAAATTTTAATGGCGAGTCGAAAAGATGAGCCAGTTGAAGTGCAAAGTGAGCCAAAAGATGAAAAGGATGTTCTGGCGACTAATGATCAGTTAGAAGGCATGTATAGCCATTATGTGGATGCCCTGACGGATATGAATTTTTTCGGCAAACGTAATCCTGAGCACATTATGCGTAAACTAAGATGTTTATACGGCAGAGCAAGGCCAACGCAGAGAGAAACACAGATATTACGTGGCATATTATCTTATGCACAGGGCCGTAGAACACAAACACCCGATAAAGAAGATTGATATAGCTGTTCAGGAACATCTCCCTCGGGGTAAGACCGCCGACTTTTGGCGCTCTGTCCCCTGATTGATGCCATCAAGGGTAGTGCGGAGTAGTTCAGCGCTCTGCCCATCAGATCGGAGTCACTACAGGGGACGGAGCACCAAAAAAACGGTGGTCCATCCCCGAGCAAAGCAAGCAGATGCGACTTAGTATTCATTAACTTCTATAAACTGAAACCGCTAACCAAATCCAGGCAATTAGAAAGCACATTCCACCCAGTGGCGTAACCATGCCCAGAGCTTTTATACCCGTTAAGCTTAAAATATATAAACTACCGGAAAAAAGAATAATGCCGCAAAGCATTATCCAGCCAGGTTTATTTAAGTTTATATTCAGACTATTTGCGAGTAATCCAATGAGTATTAAACCCAAAGCATGAGCCATCTGGTAATCTACAGCGGTTTGCCAAATACCCAGCTCGTAAGCGCCCAGGCTCTGTTTTAAACCATGTGCAGCAAAGGCGCCGAGCGCTACTGCAAGAAAGGCATTTATAATGCCGCTAATAATTAATTGTTTAAACATTTGTTTCTTTTTACAATAAGATAAAATACACAGTATAACAGGAGAATTTAAATGCCATCATTTGATGTGGTTTCTGAAGTAGATACACATGAGTTGAGTAATGCGATTGATCAGGCTATTCGCGAAGTGAGTACACGATTTGATTTAAAAGGCTCTGATGCAAAAATTGAGTTAAAAGATTCTGTGATCAAAGTAGAAGCCGAGAATGAGTTTCAGTTGAAGCAAATATCTCCCATTATTTATGCAAAACTAGGTAAACGGGATATTGATATTCGATGTCTGGAGAAAGGTAAAGCCGAACCTCGCGGTAGACGCGCATTTCAGGATATCACTGTAAAACAGGGCATAGATAAAGAAGATGCCAAAAAAATAGTTAAGATGGTGAAGGAAATGAAAGTAAAAGTGCAGGCGGCTATTCAGGGAGAGCAGGTGAGAATCACCGGTAAAAAACGTGATGACCTGCAACAGGTTATGAGCTTATTGAAAGCCTCAGATAAACTTGAAATGGCTTTACAGTTTAATAATTTCAGAGATTAGGTTATCGGTTCTAAATAAATTTAGTAAACAAGTTATGCAAAGAATGCGTTTTTCAATCAGTATTTCATCTGAACAATACCAGGCTTATTATCAGGGCACTGCTAAGTTCGTTCGAGTTCAGGCAGAAGATGGTCGTTCATTGAAGTTTCCCGCTGATAAGTTACAGCAGTTTGTTCTGCATGATGGTATTAATGGGCGATTTGAAATTGTTTTTGATAATAACCAGAAGCTGGTTAGTTTGAAGCGTATTTAATTAGTTGTAGTTTAATCGCTCTGTCTGGTTCTTTATAATTATCAATTTAGTATAATGTAGCTTTTATCTGATCTTAAAATACTTAATCTTAATGGGAGCCTGGGTTCTGTGGTTTCGCCCTTATGGCGATTCATTTCGTATACGCAGCACAATGAATCTCAGCGCTTCTTCAAGTCCTGAAGCATCATTTACATCTTGAATAATGCTATTCAAAGTATCAAATATTTTATGTTTCAAAAAATCATTCTCGGTTTCTGCCTATGACCCATCATATCAACCTTATATTAATGTTTTTTATCTCTTTAATAGCAAAAAAAGAACCCTAGTATAAACTAGGGTTTTCAAGATAAATACTCAGATAACTAAACAAATCATCAATTAAATACTTACTACTCCTGTGGTGCCTGTGCGTCATTTACTGGCGCATTAAAACTATCCAAACACTCTTGTACAAATTGCTCTTTCTCCTGTTCATCAACAATACCATATGATTCAACCTGCTCTTTACAATAAGTAAAGTCTTGATTCTCAGTAGTTTCCATCTCATTGGCATATGCAGTGTGAAATGATAAAGATAGGGCCAGCATTGCTAGCCATGGCAAAAACTTCATTTACGGAACTCCCATAGTTTATAATAACTCCTGTCATTTCACTGAAATGAATAGACAGAGCTATGCCTTTTTATGGGATTGTTAGAAATGAGTAAAGTGAATAATATTGCATGTCACGATCACATTTTTAGATTAATATCTGCGTGTGTGAATTTGTTTTAAACAGATCACAAATTCAGCCAATAACGAAACCAAAGCTGTACTGAGATGATGATTAAATGGATATAGGACTATTAAAAGCTTTTCTTGAAGTGTATCGTTCAAGACATTTTGGTCGTGCGGCCAATAATCTTTTTATCAGCCAATCTGCAGTAAGCGCTAGAATAAAACAGCTTGAGGATGAACTTGGCACGCGTTTGTTTACACGCGACCGTAACAATATAGAGTTAACGACTGCCGGAAAAAAATTCCTTGCCTACTCTGAAAACATATTAAACACCTGGAATAGAGCAAAACTTGAAATAGCCATACCAGATAGTATTGACACTTTACTCAGTATTGCAGCATTACCTAGCATATGGGACATATTTCTTGAAGACTGGTTAAGTTGGGTTCATAAAAATAATGCAGCTATTGCGCTACAGGCCGATGTCATGCGAGCTGATTCAGTGATAAGAAACCTTCTTGATGGCACATTAGATCTTGGTTTTGTGTTTGACCCACCGAAGACGCCATAGTTACTTGTAAAGGAGCTCATACCTGTACCCTTGATTATGGTCACCACAGATTCTTCAGTTTCTGCCGAGAAAGCAGTACAGGAAAATTATATTTTTGTCGACTGGGGGACATCGTTTGGAATGATGCATGCAAGGCAGTATCCGGATATGCCGGCACCTAAGTTAAGAGCCAGTGTCGGAAGAATTGCGCTAGGATTTCTTAATAACTTTGGTGGCACAGCCTACCTGCCAGAAGCTATGGTAAGCGACCAACTGGGGCAGACGCTGTTTAAAGTTGAAGATGCCCCTGTTATTCAAAAAGATGCCTACGCTGTTTATTCACAAACAAGCATTAAGCAAGAATCTATTGCGCAAGCATTAAGCTGGTTTGACAAACTTTAAAACAGATCGTCGTATTTACCATTAATTAAACGCTCCAGCTCTTTTTCTTCCCTTAATTGTTCCAGGCGACGTCGCACATCGAAATTACTGCTAGATATAACTTCATCAATACCAATGTCTTCTAGTTCATCAACCATATCGTCATCACTGTCGAAATCTTCGTTTTTTTTTACTTTTTTTGCCATATGATTTTTCTCGAAAAATACACTTACTATTGATATGAGCAGAATGCAATATTGATCAGGTCAAATGATCTGTAAAGACAATTATATTGATCGTTACGGTTAAAATTTTGCATCATTAAAATCAATTCATCATTTAATAATATAGGGATTCAAAATCGCATATACAAGGGTTTACCAAAATCACTACTATCCATACCTTCTCTCATCAAAACCTTGTAATCCTCATTTTTCATGTCCAGTCTGAAGCCTCGACTGAAAAGCAATTGAGCCATTTTCTGAGATGTTGGTGAACAGCGAGCGTATATATCTTGGTATACATAATAATTGAGAAGATTATCAATGAGTTGGCTTCCATAGCCCTGTCTCTGATGTTTATTTGCTATCGACATGGCATAAATTTCTATACCACTCCCGTCTAAAAAAGCGTCACTTAAAATCAATAATCCAATGCGCTTATTATTAAGTGTAAATATTGTTGCTACTGCACGTCTTTTATCTAACAATTCATTCCTTACAACAACAGCCTGCATTTCTTTTTTCATCAATGTAACGATTTCTGGATTTTCTGCGTTAAATGCGTAATGTCCCTTTCTGGCACCATAAATAATACATCCATTGATGAAACCAAGATCTGTAATATTTGCTTTACGTTCAACTAGCATGATGAATTTAACAACCAAAAATAAATAACCGATGCTAGTGAAATTGTTTAAATGCGTCTAATGATAAAAAGCAATCGTGACAATCTGATATATAAATCAACATCTTATTTTAGACATTTAAAAAAGCTTGATTTTTTCACACCAATGACTAAAATCTCGCATCCAAAATTATACTCAGAGTATTTATGGTCCCCGAACTGTAGCGTTGCTTCACACTGTCTCAGGCTTGTAAGCAGCGCGTAATATTATTTTAAGCTGTAAACCTGTCTTTATAGAGGAGACACAGAATGCATATAGCTACACCTGTTGAGGTGGAACTGGAAGATCCCTCCGTGGACCTGGGCCGTTGGCACGATCAAAATATTGATGTACTAGCGGCCCAGGAAAATCTCCAGAAAAACCACCCCGAAATTCAATTAGACGAAGCAAAAGACCATTTCATTCAGCGTAATGGCGTTGAGTTTGCTGGCACCCACCTGTTGCTAGATCTTCATGATGCCAGTCATCTGGATAATATTGAACGTATTGAACAGGCTATGCGCGATATTGTCACCTCATGTGGCGCTACCCTGCTGCATATTCACTTGCATCATTTTAGCCCTAGCGGTGGTGTATCTGGTGTAGCGGTATTGGCTGAGTCTCATATCAGCGTGCATACCTGGCCCGAGCGTAATTATGCGGCTTTCGACGTGTTTATGTGTGGTGATGCGCAACCAGAAAATGCCGTACCCGTATTAAAACGTGCCTTTTACCCTCGTCGAATTGAAGTTTGTGAAGAATTGCGTGGACGTATGCCAAAATGAATACTTATTCAGAAACACTCTATGACTCTTATGGGCAGGAATTTGCTGTAGACAAAATCTACTTTGAAAATAAAACAGATCATCAGCATCTGATTATTTTTGAAAACACCAAGTTCGGTCGCGTCATGGCGCTGGACGGTATTATTCAAACCACCGAAGCAGATGAGTTTATCTACCATGAAATGCTTACCCATGTTCCCTTGATGGCACATGGTAATGTAAAGCGCGTGTTAATAATTGGCGGCGGTGATGGCGGTATGCTACGTGAAGTCTGTAAACATGCTTCTGTAGAACATATCACACAGGTTGAGATTGATGATCAGGTGGTAGAGATGTGTAAAGAATACCTGCCCAATCACAGTGCTGGTGCCTATGATGATTCACGGGTACACATCATGATAGACGATGGCGCCAATTTTGTGCGTGAATGCACAGACAAATTCGATGTAATCATTTCTGATAGCACAGACCCCATTGGTCCGGGCGATGTTTTATTTACCTCTGATTTTTATGCTGACTGTAAAAAGTGCTTAACTGATGATGGTGTACTGGTTACACAAAATGGCGTGGCTTATATGCAACTTGATGAAGTCACAACTACCGCTAAGCGACTACAGCCTTATTTTTCAGATCAAACATTCTACAGTGCCGCCGTACCGACTTATATTGGTGGCATCATGACCTTTGCCTGGGCCAGTAATAACCCGGTTTTGCGCAAAGTATCTGTTGAGACAATTGCACAGCGTTTCAATGCAGCAAATATTACAACCCGTTACTATAATCCTGCTATACATATGGCAAGTTTTGCTTTGCCGCAGTATATTCTAGATGCTTTACAGGATAACGCTTAGGCCTGATATTCATATGAATCGTATAACCATTGAACCTACAGATAAGGCTGAGTTTTATCAGCAAATGGTACAGCAACATGGCTCGCCGTTGCTGATACTCGACTGTGATCAACTGGTTCAACAATACAATGCATTATCAAATGCCTTACCCGGCGTTGAATTTTATTATGCAATTAAAGCACTGCCTCATCCTGCAGCCATTCAAACACTGGATGCACTAGGTGCAGGATTTGATATTGCCACTAGCGGCGAAATCGAATTACTAAGAGCCCAGAATACCCGGGCGCGACAAACCATCCACACACACCCAATAAAACGTGATGAGGATATTCGTGATGCATTACGTTTTGGCTGCACGACTTTCGTCGTTGATAATATCTGGGAGCTGGAAAAGTTTGTTAACTATCGGCACCGTGTTGGTTTGCTGGTGCGCGTTAGCTTCCCTAATCCAAACACCCCGATTGATCTATCACGTAAGTTTGGCTGTCGTGAAGATGAAGTGTCTATTTTAGTACAAAAAGCACAGTCATTAGGCCTGCATATTAAAGGTTTGTCTTTTCATGCGGGCTCTCAGTGCCCTGACTCAGACAACCATGTACATGCTATTGAACAGTGCACAGAAATCATTAATGACCTTTATAAAAATCATGGCAAATTATTATCTGTACTGGATATAGGCGGTGGTTTTCCTGTCGAGTACACTCAGCCTGTAATGGATATTGAGTCTTTCTGTAATCCCATCAGAAAGGCACTACTACAATTACCTGATCACATTCAGATTATCGCAGAACCTGGCCGCTATTTATCCGCTTCTGCAATGAAGTCTGTGTCACGTATTATGGGTAAAGCCAAACGCGGTGAAGCCTGCTGGTATTATCTGGATGATGGTATTTATGGCTCATACTCTGGTCAATTGTTTGATCATGCTACATACCCGCTAACTATTTTTAGTGATATTGCAGAAAGGGAACAAGCTGTTCTGGCAGGCCCAACCTGTGACAGTATTGATGTAATAGCAGAGCAAATTAGTATGCCACCGCTTTTTATGGGCGATATAGTTGTTGGGCATCAAATGGGTGCTTATACATCTGCCACCTCAACTCACTTTAATCTGTTTGATAAGGCAACGATTGTTGCCATCAATAAACCGACAAGGGTTTCAGAAAACATAATTAGATTAAAAAAATAAAAATTAAAAAACGAATTTAATATCGCTGGATATAAACTTAATTATAAACACCCAGTCATAGACTTGCCATCTGTTGAACCACGCCAGTAACTTTTTTTGATAACGATAAATGTCAAAATAATAAGTGGGGTCAGAACACCATAATAAGTGGGGTCAGAACACAGTTTTCCAAAAATAACATCTACTTCATGCTGTCATACTCTAATGCTTGCGTCGGGTATCCAGTGTAATGAACAAGCACAATAAGAGGGGTAGATCTCAATCTATCCACCACTCAGGCCTCTCAGTATATCCCGGGAATCAACCGATAGCGCACGCGTCGTGCATAGTCTCCATAGCCCGTTAACTCATCCTGTAAAGTCTGGTCTTCAAGTACGGTTCTAACCACCGAGATGATTGATGCTACTGCCGCAGGAATCAGTGTCCATACTGAGCCCAGAGCAAGAACAATACCGAACAGTGCAAGAATATTTCCGGCATAACCCGGATGCCGCACAAACCGGTATGGGCCACTGTCACACACCACATGCCCTCGATCCGTTTGAATGCGCACCACGCTGGAGAAAAAGCGGTTCTCTGCCAATGCCCATGCGGCGAAAGCGTATCCGAGCGAGATCAAAAAGAAGCCAGTCACGATGAGCCATAGCGGAAATTCGAAGGACCAGTTATAGCGGTGGTCCAGCCCAGCTACTATAACCATAGGAAAGCTGATACTCACCGCCATCAGTGGAGCAAGCACTTTATCCCAGGCTTTTGCGTTTTGGATATTTTCAATATTTTGTCTTTCGGCTGTTAATCCGGGATGTCTTTGTTCCGCCCACATACGCCCACCAATACCAGCGGTCAGTATCAGCATGGAATATAACCACGCCTGCCCCCAGCCGAGGTCCCCACCGCATATGAATAAAATCAGCGGGATTAATAGATACACCACAACTAATCTGATCCACTGGCGAGGGGATACTGTTTTAGCTGCCTCTTCATTAACCGTCTTTGCGGACATGTCATTCCCAAAAATAAAATGGATTTACAAAGCAATCGAGTCTGACCCTATTGGTACAATACTTAAGCCTAATGGGAACTTGAGTTCTGTGTAGTCGCCGCGCTGGCGACTTACTTTTCTTACAACAGCGTAAGAAAAGTAAGCAAAAGAACGCCGCCCTTCAATCGCTAGTTCTCATCAAAAAGCGATGAGAATGCCCAAAAAATGTACAACTATTAAACCATATTATTCAATACTGTTTAACCCTTGCTCTGTTCCCGGGTCGTTCAGATGCGCCATCCAGGCTTACAGAACTTAAAATTACATCCCTGTAATTTTACCCCTCGATGGAAACATTTTTTGGCTAGCTCCAGAGGGGATAAAAATCAAAACCAATATAAAGCAATTTTTCAAAAGAAAATCAATCTGTCTTGTCATTCCTGCGACTAAATCTTCTGGAAAGATTTGAACATGCTTGCATGGCCTGAAAGGCGAAGGACAGGAGTCCGTAGTAAGGCAGGAATCCAGTGTCTGACTCTACTGGTCTATGTATCTAGCAAATTTCTCACATTTGTCAGTAACTTGATAGAACTGTATGGTTTATACAGAATGTTTTTTCTCAGATCACTAGGCTCAGTTTTGATATGGTGATTATCATCATAACCGCTGACTACTTGAATTTTTATTTTAGGGTATTTGCTCAAAATACGAGATGCTAACTCATAGCCATCCATATTTGGCATTATGACATCAGTGATAACAAGATCGATTGGTTCTTTTTCTATAAATTCGAGAGCCTGTTCACCATTATTGGCAACTGTTACTTTATAGCCATTAATCTCTAGCATTTCTTTTGTTACATTGGACATCTGTATTTCATCATCTACTACAAGTATGTGTTCATTTCCTTTTAAGTTTTCGTTGTCAGATTCAGTATGTTCAGATGTTTGGACGTCATCTTTGCTCTTAGGAAAATACATAACAATGCGCGTGCCATGATTTAATTTAGAAAAAACTTTAATTGCTCCACCTGAGCGATTTATAAAACCAAATACCTGGCTCAAGCCAAGTCCAGTTCCTAACTCACCTTTAGTGGTGTAGAAGGGGTCGAAAATATGCTCAAGTGTATTTGAGTCCATGCCATGACCAATATCAGATATGCTTAGTACAACATATTTTCCTGCTTTAATGTCCAAGCTACTTGCATCTGAAGCATTAAGAATTTCATTGTTAGTATGAATAGATAATTGACCGCCTGACTCCATTGCATGTAAGGCGTTTATGCTGATATTAATAATGCAATCACCAAGGTCGTTAGTGTCAAGTTCAATCGGCCATATGTCTTCCTGTAGGTCGTATTTAAGGGTTATTTTAGGTGTTAATGTTTTCTCAATCATAAGCTGTTGATCAGTTAACAGATTATTAATGTTGCAAACAATTGCTTTGGTTGCTTTTTGTCTTGTGAAGGAAAGTAACTTATGAGTTAAATTAACGCCACGTGAAGCTGCTTTCTGAATGTCATTTACATATTTAATTAACTTAGAATCACCAGCAAGTCGTTCAGCTAATAGTTCAGAGTAGCCGCATATAATGCCTAATAAATTATTATAGTCGTGTGAAATTCCACCTGTTAATTTACCCAGAGCATCCATTTTCTGACTACGACGAAGCATCTCTTCCTGTTGCTTGCGATCGGTTATGTCTCTCCAAACAACATGTAAAAGTTGCGAGTCACCTGATGGGATAGCAGTTAAGAGAACTTCTACGGGAAATACTTCACCATTTTTTCGTTTATGATCCCATTCAAAACGATGACTGCCTTTTGTAAAAGCGGTTTGCATCACAATATTTGCTTTTGATTCAGAAGGTTCTCCGTCAGGTTGAAATTCAGGTGATAACTCTGACGGGTGAGTATTATAAAGCTCTTCTTTTGAATTATAACCAAGCATATTTAAAGTCGCTTGATTACAATCGACAAATTTATCACCCTCTATGATTAGAAGGGCATCGGTGGTTTTATCAAAAAGTGACTGGTAACGAAGTGTACTATCATGAAGTTTTTTTTCAGTTTGGATTCTTAGTTTAATTTCACTAGACAATCGGTGAATCCAATAAGCGAAAATTGCAAGCAATAAAGCTGAAGCAGCAGTAATATAATAGACAAGCGTATAATCAATTTTTTCTAAGAACTTATCTTTTATCCACCTATCTAATATTTTTTGTTGCTGTTCGTTGCTTATTGTTGCAATGGCTTTATTTAATATAGAGAGTAATTCAGGTTTATGTTTCTGAACGCCTAAAGCCAGTTTTGTATCAAACTCTGTTTTACCTGAAATTTTTACATTATTAAGCCCCATTTCAGAAACGGTGTAACTGCATAATGCTAAGGTGCATAAAAGTGCATCTATTTCACCTGTTGACACCGAAAGTAAACCATCGTGAATGTTTTCTACGGTGTAGAAAGATATGTTTGGATAAGTTCTACGAATTTTTGAGGCATAACCATAGTCACGGATTAATGCAATTTTCTTATCTTTAATACTGTTAATGTTTTCAACGTAATTTTCTGTATGCCTTGTTGCGATAACGATCGGGTTGGAAATGTAGGGGGTGGTAAAGTTAAGGTGTGTTTTTAAATCGGAATCATCGGTTTCAGATAAAATATCGACTAAACCTTGTTTAGCTTTTTGAGTAGATTCAGACCAGGTTTTGCTTGGGCTCATCTCGAAATGTATGCCAGTTTTCTCACTAATTATTTTTAAGTGCTCTGCGACAATACCAATATAATTACCATCTTTATCAAATGCCTCATAAGGTAACCAGTTGGGATCTCCTGTGAAGCTTATATTTGGGTTTTCACTTAGCCATTTTTGTTCAGATTGAGTTAATTCTAAGATGTTAGGCTCAATATTAGCGAAGGCTGTAATGCTTATGAGGGGAGCAACAAATATTAGGATTAGTAGGTAAGATTTAATGTTTAGCAGCACCATTGCAGCCTTGTTGGAATATTATATGAAATATTATAGCTAACTTTGTTTATAAATTGTATTGAAGAGCTAATTTTTATATTGATTTTATTCATTAGATTTTGATGTTGTCCGAGAAAAGTAGACACAGTATTATAAGCAATGGAAGCACGTAGTTATCTGAATTACACCATTTCTTCAACCATGTTTTTTATTTTTATTGCTTTTTCAAAATGATCTAGCTTGTTCGTAGCTATCCACCACTCAGCTGCTTCCATTAGAAGCTCTGGATCATTATTTTTATTTGAAAAAAACGCATAAAATGACAAACCGACATTTAATCCTTTGGTTTCTATTTTTTTATTACAGACTTCAATTATTTTTTTTCTAAGAGAACTTCTCATTGTTGTTTAATATTCTTCCTTAAAGCTTGATTTGAATTTTGGTTATTAGCCCAACGCCTTGTAGGTGCAAGTAAAGCGATCGAGTTTGACTCTATTGGTCACTATTGGTCTACTGTAAATCATTACTAAACTCCAGAAGGCTTGAGTTACAAGCTCTAGCTCTATGGTCATTAGCTCCACCAACCAATATACAATCAATTCCAGCAGCCATTGCCCCTCCTAAATCTCTTCTTACGGAGTCTCCAATAACCAGGCAGTCTTTTTTTGGAAGATTTAATTGACTGACAACAAGTTCAAATGGTTTCGGTGATGGCTTAACCATTCCGTGATCTGATGAGAACGACGAAGCTGATAATAGATTATTTATTCCAGATTTTTCAAAAGTTTCAAGCCACATATGTTTTGGCGACCAAATATCAATAACAACAGAGAGAATGAAACGTTTTTTTAGCGTTTTCAAAACTTCAACATATTCATCTGGGATATGGCCAAGTTCATGAAACGCGAAAGTACTTATGATTTTATGTATTTCTTCCGCAGATAACTCTACATCCAGCGTTTTATCAATAGCTTCCTGCACTGAGGGGAAATTAAGCCTGTGTTTTTCATCAGGATACCTGTCATCAAGATATTTATAGGTAGCTCGAATAATCTGGTTTAACTTATCTTTTGCTAGCGTCCCATTAATACTACGGTAATAAATAAAGAAATTTTCACTTTCATCAAACCTATCTTCTCCAAACATAAAGGTGTTATTCATATCTAATATAAGTGCTTTCTTTTCCTTATACATGACTACTTCCTTGTTCAGCTAATATTTTTCTAAGGGGCTGCTAACCCGGTAGCTATAGTTTTTATTGTAGTGTTCAGTAGTGTAACTGAATAATGTAATTAAAGTTAAGGGTTATTAGTTCTTTTTGAACGCCTTGATAGGCCTTTGCTCTACTTATAACTATAGGCAGAGTCAATTGCTGTATTTGCCCACTCAATTAATGCTTCATTATCTTCAAATAGTTCTTCGGGCGCTGAATAATACTTTTTAACATTTACAATTCCTTTTTTGGTTGAATATGAAAATGGTGTCATTTCTAGTTTTTCATATTGGGGCCTGGTATTATCATTTACACAAAAATATAATGTATTACCCATTATCATCGCGAATTGTTTATTGCCGCTTTTAAAGGCAAAACCACCGAAGAACTTACCTTCAGTAAGATTTCCTAAGGGCTTAAATAAATCTTTCACATAATCGATAAATTCAGGACTTGCGCTCATAATATTTGTAAGCCTAATAGTTGATTAGATAGTAGCAGTACAAAGCAATCGAGTCTGACCCTTTTGGTCATTACTCGTCACGCTGGAGCTTTTTAAGGCATTCGGCGCATAAATTAAAACCTGATTCGTGCTTCGCCATTGATGTGACTTCATTTTCTCTTCTTAAACAAAATGAGCATTCTAATCCATTTGGGATGCGTTTCTTCCTGTGCGGATACAAGTTATTGAAAGACGCTAGTTGTATTTTACGAATTCGTTTTAATGTTTCTCTGGTTGCCTCTTTAAAGACTTTTAGGGAATCAGGCTGAGTAATATCGAGGTTGTATTTCTTCTTTAGAATACCCAAATCATTATTACTAAGTGTAATTTTTATTTTTTTCATGCTCTACCAACAATTCATAGAATTTGTAGTGCGTTATAACGCTCGGTTAAAGGGCGAGATTTAGCAAGCCCTTATCAACGCAGCCAGTTTAAACCGCTGGTTTTGTGTTAAAAACAGCAGATAAACATATTTATAGCTCGCAACTAGCTATTAGATTTACTTAAAGCATTGTAAACGGCTAGTAGCATAGGGTAAGTAGATGCTAGAGCGGTAGCCAGTAAACCCAGGCCACATATTAAGTTTTTTTGCCAGCTAACTAGTATCAAATGATATTTGGGGTTGGAACCAAATTTGAAACCAATCTGTTCGGCAAAGAGCCCATATATGGAGCCAAAAAATACGAATAAAAATAAAGCTGCTAAAAAATAAAATTTCATTTTTATAATAAGTCCTCTTGTTTTTAAATTTTCACACAACACCTGGGTAAGTGGCAAGTAACCTGGCAGGTGGTTTGTTTAAAGTAGTGATTGGTAGTGTAAGTTAAAATTGCCATAGAAGTTAAGGGTTATTTTCCAAACTCGACCTACTTGTTAGATTAATAATTAAAATTTAAATCTTCATTTAATTGTTCTTTAACCCAGTTTTCAGCTTCTACTCGTGAATGAAACATATGAGAGTTCCAGCCTGTTTCATCAGCATAAGCTTGCCACATTCTTCCTAGACCAAAAACGAGATCTTTTGGCATTGCGCTTGCAACAGTTATATTTTTATTGACTTTAGAAACTTCAATTGCCATTTGAGCAATAATTTTTACTGTGCTTACTGAAATATCTATTTCATTAGAATTAGAAAAATCAGTAATAATATATTTGAATTTTTTATTCCTTTCGGGATAGGAGAACCTTTCTTTTGCGCACTGTATGAGTAAATCATCTGTAAGAGTGCCATGGAATTCAGTTATTGTCCCGAGCTCGTCGTCGAGAAAAAAGATATCATATTTCATATAACAATCTCATTAAATATCTAGCGCCGAAATAAGTGGCTGGTCGATTTTTGGCCGGACCAAGTGTGCGATGCTTCTACGCACACGAACTTTATTGTCTTGTTAGGCATTTTTTATTATCTCGTTAATTATTGTAACAATAGCATTTTTTGTTGTTGATAACTCCATAAAAGGACTTCCCGGCCATTGATTAATTACTTGTTCAGGTAGCGGTGGTATATGTATAAAGCAACACTTCATATTTGATTGTGATTTATCAGCTAATTGAAGACCAAGATATAACACCTGATTACATAAATGATAACCGCCATTATTAGATAAGAATGCTGGTATGCCTTTATTATTCAGAACTTCAACTATATCTTGTTGGTTTTTAACTGAACTCCAATAAGCAGCTGAACCTTCTGGTTCTATTAAATCACCCTTTGGATGATTGCCTTTGCCATCGGGAGCTCCAAAATCTTTCAAATTTATAGCAATTCTTTCAAGTCCAATTTTATTACGACCAGGCGCTTGTCCAATGAAAACACAAATGTCTGTATTATGTGATTCAATTAATTTATATAAGACGCTTTTCACTGACTCTGTGTCAGGTGGTAGTATTTCAAATGTAAATTCAGCAATTGATGGTTCTATAGAACTAGTTAGTTCGGAACTTAAAGACTCAACTAATATTTTTGATGCATTAAGTCCCTTATCATTTGGCTCAAATCCTGTGATTAATATTTTCATGACTTCCTTGTTTGCCTAACAGTTAATTTGACGGAATTCCTACATATTAGGAATAATGTCTATTATTCACTATAAAATGCCATATATAGCCATGAATTGCTATATCCAGTTTAAATAGATCTGTCCCCTTTAATTTTTTTAATTCCTTTTAAGTCGGCTTTTCTTCGTTGACAAGCATGTCTATGTATTTTGCAAAACGCCTCTGTCTCGTTTCGGGTTTCTTCGCACTTGTCAATCCGTACGCAATGACATAATGACTCGATTTACTGAGCGTATCAAAAAATTGTTTCGCCTTAGGCTTGTTAGCTAGTGCAGCCAGAAAATCTGCCGGCACTTTCATTTCACTTGCCGCATAGGCGTTCTCCCACCGGCCGTCTGCTTTGGCGGCACGAACGTGAACGAGTCCTGACTCCGTCATCCGGCCCTCGTTTATCAAACGCTGCACATGCTCTGTGTTCCTTTTTGACCAGTTGCTTCGCGCTTTTCTTGGAGTGACCCGCTGGAGATAGGCCTGGTCATCGATTGACTTCTTGACGCCATCGATCCAGCCCCAGCACAGCGTCTCAATCACGACATCCTCCCAGGTCACGCTTGGTATCCCAGTCTTTATCTTGAATATCTTCACCCACAGTTCACTTTCTATGGCGTGATTCAGTTTAAGCCACTGGCCAAAGTCTTTCGGCGATGCAAAGGTCATGATTCTCGCTGGATCGGGTTCAGGCATAAACTAGATACTCTTCGGCGTAACGTTGAATGAAAAGGGGACAGATCGGTTTTATAACAAAAATAGAGACGTATTACCCATTGGGAAAGTTCTCTTCATTATTAAATAGATCTGTCTCTTTTAATTTTTTTGATTTGTTAGCTTTATGCATATTGTGCATCGGGCAGATTTTCTGCAACTTCCTGAAAAGTATTAAACGTTGTAAGCGTTTTTATAACTTCTGGCAATGGCTCTGAAAATATTTCTTTTATATCAGACTCGCCCTCAATAACTATTGGGAATGCTAGCTTTTCAATTGGAGGGGTGAACTTAGCATTAACACCGTCTTTGTTCCCTCTTGCATCAATACGGTACCAGCCCAGGTCTTGAAGATAAACTGCATTGAGCCCATGTAAACAAAATGGTGGTTTGTCATTTTCAATGGTGAGTCTTTGGTAACATAGGCCCGCAGGAATTTCATTTGCTCTTAATAAGGCAGCTAAGAGATGGCTCTTCGAATAACAATAACCCGTTTTATATTTGAGTACATCTGATGCCTTGCAGGTTACCGGATTTAGTTTGTAATCATTACTGTGCTTGATTTCATCTCTGACGTATTCAAAGCATGCCTTTGCAATATCCTGCTTGTTGATCAAGCCTTGAGAAAGTTCCTTAGCTTGTTTTATTACTAAAGAATCTTTCCAGTCAATAATGTCACTAGTACTTAGGTATTTTTCCATTTTTCTTTAATCAGTTGGGTTAGAACACCGTTTTATCTAATATTATAAACAATTGAGAGCAGGTCTTACTTATTCTTTGTGAAAAGGCGACAGATCTATTTTTTAATAAAAATAGAGACGTATTATCCATTGCTAAAGCTCTCTTCACTATTAAATAGATCTGTCTCCTTAAATACCTCTTTAATTCCTATTCTTCAACACGTTGTATAAACCATGTAAATGTACCTGTACAAGTGACTGTATCTTCGGTGTCTTTTATTTCAACATAAATAGGTAACGATGCTCTACCTTTCTTTTGGAATTGAATATTGAATTTATCAGATGCTTCAGATGTAACTGAAGCGTATGCTGCAATAGAGTTAGTAGCTGGTTTTTTGAATTTTACCTGTGACTCTCTTAATAAAGGAATGACTTTCCCCGCTAGATCAGGATACTTGTTTTGAAGAAATTCACCACTAGCGGTTTCAGCTAATGTAAATTGAGCGCTTGCATGAATTGTTTGTAAATGATTATGAATTGAATCATTAAATGTTAAAGCGAGTGCGCCTTCACTGTCTCTTTGAATTCCGGTTTTCTCAACAAATGGGATTTGAAGAATATTCATTTAATTCCTTTTAGATATAACGCCCAGTTTAAGGGCTGATAACTCGGTAGTGAATTTTAGTTAATATTAGTTTTGTAGTGTGGAAAGGGGACAGAGTTGATAAAAAAAAATCCCTGCGTCGCCTTTAATTTTACGCTTCAATTATTTTAAGCGGCTTATATTGTCGATATATAACTGAGGCTATAATTAATAAACCGATAGTAAAAACAGAATACGGCAATAAGCCTAAAGCAAGTGCGCAAGCCGCGACTACAAGCATGAAAGATGATTGAATCGCATTTTTCGCGAGTATTTGTTCCTGGCAGAGCCATAACCCAAACAGGTAAAGTGCAACGGCTACCGAAAACCCAAAGTTGGCAACACCTATTTCGATACTGGCGTGGTTGGTTAATACATCTACATTAACACTGACTAAAGCGCCGACTGCGGCGGCAGATCCAAATATTATGTAGTGCCCATATCCCCACTGAAAGGCGATATTTTTATTGCGCAATTCATGTTCGACAGAATTATTAAAATATAACCACCAGATTCCAAACAGTGTGAACAGACAACCTATAGATACAAATAAAACATCGT
>Ga0316206_1001515_pt1 | contig 20053 bp, 12 predicted proteins | sample 6monthpyrite_MG_FD_204942 | JGI IMG/M metagenome (GOLD analysis project Ga0316206, IMG submission 204942) | Microbial mat bacterial communities from mineral coupon in-situ incubated in ocean water Damariscotta River, Maine, United States -... | ecosystem: Environmental > Aquatic > Marine >... | reverse complement strand
TATAAATTATTGTTTACTAGAAACGTAGTCTAGAACGTCTTTTACAGTTTGAATCTTTTCAGCTTCTTCATCTGGAATTTCAATGTCAAATTTCTCTTCTAGAGCCATAACTAACTCAACTACATCAAGGCTATCTGCACCTAAATCTTCAACAAATTTTGATTCTTCTTTAACTTCATCGGCATTAACACTAAGTTGCTCTACTACAACTTCTTTTATATCTTCGATAAGTGCCATTTATTATTCTCCTGAATTTTATATTATGAGCGCCATTCTATCATAAAATAGCTTTATTACATTAACAATCCGCCATTTACTTTTAATACTTCGCCAGTCACATAAGATGCTTCGTCGCTAAGTAAAAAGCCGATTGCAGATGCCACCTCTTTTGCCTGTCCAAAACGTTTTAAAGGTATCGCATTAATGTAGTTTTGTGTTATCTCTTCATTTAATTTTGCTGTCATATCTGTTGCTATAAAACCAGGCGTTACTGCATTAAAACGAATACCGCGCGCAGCACCCTCTTGGGCAAAACTTTTTGTCATACTTATCATGCCACCTTTACTAGCACTATAGTTTACTTGTCCAGCATTTCCAGTCTCTGCAACTATTGAAGCGACATTTACTATAGCACCAAAACGTTTTTTGCTCATAACTTTAAGGACTTCTCTACTACCTATGAATGCTGAATTTAGATTTGCTTTAATTACAGAATCAAAATCATCAATTTTCATTCTAATTGCAAGTTTGTCTTTTGTAATTCCTGCATTATTAACTAAATATGAGAGTTCACCATCACTATCTACAATTGTTTTTACTGCCTCAGCAAATGCATCTTCATCTGAGGCGTCAAACCCAATTACAGCGCAGCTATATCCTAATGCATCAATTTCAGCTTTAAGCTCATCTGCTTTTTGTGCGCTTGATAGGTAGTTAATCCATACTTTTAGTCCATATGATGCTAAAATTTTTGCAATTTCTGCACCTATACCTCTACTTGAACCTGTAATTAAAACGTTTTTACCAGTAAATGTCATTTTCTATTTTCCTTTATATTAGTGGGTGATCCATCTGTGATGGAATTTCAAGATTCATAAGTTTTAAAACAGTTGGAGCAATGTTATTTAGTCCACCATTTTCAACACGCTCAACTCCATCTGCTTTTACAAAACACCAAACATCTCCAACAGTATGGTTAGTTAAAGTGTTTCCATCGCAATCTTTCATCTCTTCACAATTTCCATGATCACTTGTTATTACAACTGCATAATCATTTTTCTCAGCACTCTCAATTATACGCGCTAGTTGAGTATCTACAGTCTCTACAGCTTTAATAGCAGCGTCAAAGTTTCCAGTATGCCCAACCATATCCCCATTTGCATAGTTTACAACTACAAAATCATATTTGTCATTCATGGCTTTAAGTACGGTCTCAGTTACAGCAGGAGCACTCATTTGCGGTTGTTCATCGTAAGTTTTTACATTAGGACTAGGAATTAGAACCCTTGTCTCATTTTTAAGAGGCTCTTCAACTCCTCCATTTAAAAAGAAAGTAACATGAGCATATTTTTCTGTTTCTGCTGTGTGTAGTTGAGTTAAGCCTGCATTAGATATTACATCAGCTAAAGTGTTCTCAACACTCTTTTTTGGAAAAAGTACAGGGTAGGAGAAGTCTTGAGAATATTGTGTCATTGTAGCTATGTTTAAATCTTTTATAGATCTTTCAAATTCACTGAAAGTTGTATCACCAAGTGCAGTTGTAATTTGGCGCGCTCTATCACTTCTAAAATTTACCATAATAACTGAGTCACCGCTATTCATTCCCTCATACCCATTAAATGCAGTAGGGAGTATAAACTCATCTAACTCTTCTTTTTCATAAGATGAATCTACATATTCATTTGGACTTAGTAAAGTCTTTGGACTAGCTTCAACTATAGCGCGATAGCCAATTTCTACTCTATCCCAGCGGTTATCTCTATCCATTGTATAAAAACGTCCGCCAATTGTCGCTAAAATAATGTTCTCGTTTAAAATTGAAGATAAGTCATCTAGATATCTTTTAACACTATCTGGTGCGACATCACGACCATCTGTAATGGCATGAATAAAAACTTTTTTCCCCTTATTTGCTGCAAGTAGAGCTAAACCTTTAAGATGTTCAATGTGTGAATGTACACCGCCATCACTTAGTAGTGCTATTAGATGAAGCTTTTCACTTTTATTTAAAATTGTATTAAACACTTGATTTGAACCAATTGTATTCTTTTGCAAAGCTAGAGAAATTTTTACTAAATCTTGGTACAAAACACGACCACTTCCAATGCTCATATGTCCAACTTCACTATTTCCCATCTGCCCCTCAGGTAAACCAACTCCAACACCGTAAGTTTGAACTAAAGAGTGCGGAATAGTCGCAAAAAGACGGTCATAAGTTGGCTTTTTTGCTGTAAAGAATGCGTTATTCTCCACATTTTGGCTAAAGCCAATACCATCAGTTATGACTAAAATTGCTTTTTTTGTAGCGTTCAATGTGTGTCCTTGCGTTATATTTAGCAAAATTATAGTAAAATATCTCTTTTAATTATATTAGGCTTCTTGCAAAAGTCTATTAGGGAAGTGTATGCTTTACTGGTTTTATTCATATTTTGATATAAATATTCTTCAATACATTACAGTTCGTGCAGGTGCTGCATTCTCTTTTGCTCTTTTAATAACCATTTTTGTTATGCCACGTTTTATATCTTGGGCGCAAGGGCGTAATATTAAACAACCTATTTACGATTTAGCACCAGAGTCTCATCAACAAAAAGCAAGTACACCAACAATGGGTGGTATTGTTTTTATTGGAGCTACACTTATTGCTTCACTTTTAACTGTAAAGCTGAATAATAGCTATGTAATAGCTGGACTATTGACACTTTCACTTTTTTCATTGATTGGTATAAAAGATGATTTATCAAAAATTTTAAAGCGTAAAAATAGTGCTGGATTAAGCCCAAAAGCAAAACTTACATTTCAAGTTTTAGCCTCTCTAAGTATAGGTTTTTATCTATACTTCTCTGGTGCTAACCATGAGCTATTTACGCCATTTTATAAACATGCAGTTTTGGATATGTCATTTTTCGCACCTTTTTTTTGGGCTCTGATTATAGTCTCTTCTAGTAATGCTGTTAATTTAACAGATGGCTTAGATGGTCTTGCAACCGTACCATCTATCTTTGCACTTGCATCACTCTCCATTTTTGTATATATTACCGGAAATGCAGTTCTTAGTAACTATCTACTTATGCCAAAAATGGTTGCAGTTGGAGAAGTTGTAATAATAGGTAGTGCTTTAATTGGTGCTTTAATTGGTTTTTTATGGTACAACTGCCATCCTGCTGAGGTTTTTATGGGTGATAGCGGAAGTTTGAGTATTGGTGCTTTTATAGCATATATGGCAATAATTGCTAAAAGTGAGCTTCTTCTGATTTTAATAGGACTTATTTTTGTGATTGAGACAGTTTCAGTTATTTTACAAGTGGGGAGTTTTAAACTGCGTAAAAAACGAGTCTTCCTTATGGCTCCAATACACCACCATTTTGAGATGAAAAAGTGGGCTGAGAACAAGATTATTGTGAGGTTCTGGATAATATCATTTGTATCTAATCTATTGGCTCTAATTACATTGAAAATTAGATAAATAAAGCATACTATTTTCAATATTTAACATTTTTCTACTTTTTTTGTGTTAAGATAATGACAATAGACTTCTTGCAGAACTAGAACAATACTCAGAGACTAAAAAAGTGGTGAGATTGTGCAAAACAAATTTTTAAGCCTAGCTAAAGCTAAGGTTAAAATATTTTTTTGTTCAAGATTGTCACTTTTTTAGTCTCCCTATGGGCTTCACAAAGAGAGCTTTACTCTGCGTTAGATAACCACAACCGTAGCTTTGGCTACGCTTGTGAACATCTGCCTTGATTAAAACTCTCTTTGTGAAGCTGAGTGTTATTCTAGTTCTGCAAGAAGTCTAATCTTATAAACACAATTAAAAAAAGAGTTTATTTATGAAGAAAACTAAAGTTAATTGGTACCAATCTCTCTCTGCAACTTTAATTGGCTGGTTCCTGATTTTATCTTTGATTCCAATGTTGGTAGTTACTTGGCAGACGTATGTAAGTAGTGCTACATATTTGAAGCAAAATACTACTACTAACCTCGAACGGACTGCTTCATCTTATGTTAATTTTATTAATAATTGGTTTCATTACCGTAAAACTGACCTTACTAACTGGTCAGAAGATAAATCAAAAATAGAATTTATCACTAAATTAGAGGGTGGGTTTGTTAATAGTAATTTACCACTTAATGAGTATATAAAAAGTTCTGAATATATGATGATTATTGAAGATTATCAAAATGATTTTATTAATCTTTCACGAAACTATGACTATATTTATGATGTTTTTATGATTGATAAAAATGCAAACTTGCTCTACACAGTAGAAAAAGAGAGTGATTTAGGTACAAATCTATCTAGTGGTACATATTCTACTACAGGTTTTGCTAGTATATGCCGTAAAACTTTAAGTGATGGAAAAATCCATTTTTCAGATTTAGAGCATTATGAGCCATCAAATAACGGAGTTTATAGCTTTATGTCAGCACCTTTTGTTAATGAGGATGGAGATACAATTGGTGTAATTGCAGTTCAACTAAAAACGAATAATATGATTTTACATTTAAGTGATGAAGAAGATAAAACAAGCTTTAAATTTTATATTGTTGGAGAGGATAGCCTTCTTCGCTCTTCTATTGATAGTGAAGATGATATTTTACATCGTACAGTTGATACTAAAAGTTTTGAGTTATGGCATACAAAAAACATTAAAGAGCATAGTCTAACTCACTCTTTTGTATCCACATATATTGGACCTAATGGGAAAAATGTGATTGGGACACATAAAGACATTGATATTTTTGGTATTAAATGGGTACTAATGAGTGAAATAGATGAAGAGATAGCATTAGCATCTTCACGCGATATAGCATTAAATAGTATTATCATTGTGCTAATAGCAGTTATTGTTATTTTGATAATAGCGTTTTTAATATCTAGAAGAATTACTAAACCAATCGAAAAGCTTGCAAAAGCCAGTGAAGAGATTGCAAATAGTTCTACTAGAGATATTGTCTATGTTGAAGCACAAAATGAGATAAGCCTTTTAGCAGACTCCTTTAATGAGATGGTGACACAGCTTGGTGAGAATGAGGCAATTTTAGAAGAGCGTTCGATTGAAGCTGAAGATGCACTACGTGCGCTATCTGAACAAAAATTAGCACTAGATGCTCATGCTATTGTTGCTATCACAGATGTAAGAGGGACAATAACTTATGTTAATGATAAGTTTGTAGAAATAAGTGGGTACTCAAAAGATGAACTTGTTGGACAAAATCATAGAATCTTAAACTCTGGGTTATTTGCACTTGAATTTTGGGAAGAGATGTACCATACTATTAGTAGTGGTAATGTTTGGAATGCTGAAATTCGTAATATTGCAAAAGATGGACACTATTACTGGGTAGATACAACCATAGTTCCATTTTTAAATTCTCATGGAAAACCTCAAAGTTACATCGCAATTCGTGCTGATATTACAGAAAAAGTTAAGATAAATCAAGAGTTAGTTCTTGCAAAAGAGCAAGCAGAAGTTGGAGCACAAGCAAAAGCTGAATTTTTAGCAAGTATGAGTCATGAGATAAGAACTCCTATGAATGGAGTGTTAGGAATGTTAGGTTTATTACTTAATTCTAAAATGAGTGACACTCAACGTCATCAAGCGCGCATTGCACAAACTAGTGCACAATCGCTTCTTACTCTGATAAATGATATTTTAGATTTTTCAAAAATAGAGGCTGGTAAAATTGAACTTGAAAATATAGAGTTTAATTTAAGAAATGAGTTAGGTGATTTTGCAGAAGCAATATCTTTTAAAGCACAAGAAAAGGGCGTTGAGGTTATTTTAGATTTAAAAGGTATTGAACGAACTATAGTTGTCGCAGATCCTGGACGTTTTAGACAGATTATGACAAATTTAGTTGGAAATGCTATTAAGTTTACATCTGATGGTGAAGTTGTAATTGGTGTTTCACTTAAAGTTAAAGATGACAAAAGTGCAACTATTTACGCTAGTGTTAAAGATAGTGGTATTGGTATTCCTAAAAATAAGTTAGATACTCTATTTGACTCATTCTCACAAGTTGACAGTTCAACTACTAGAAAATATGGTGGAACAGGGCTTGGGTTATCTATCGCAAAACAGTTAACTGAGCTTATGGGTGGCGAAATTGATGTAAAAAGTGAGGAGGGTGTTGGTAGTACTTTTAGTTTTACTATTAATGTTGGTTTAACAAAAGATTCCATGTTGGTAATACCACGCGTTGACGTTAGTGGTAAAAATGTTTTAATTGTAGATGATAATAGTGTTAATTTGGAGATTCTTAGAGAGCAACTACTCCATTGGAGTATTAATGTAATAGAGGCTAGCTCTGCTAAAGAGGCAATGGAAGTACTAAAAAATAGTACAGTTTCATTTGATATAGCACTTATAGATATGCATATGCCCGATATAAATGGTGAAGAGTTAGGTAAATATATAAGGTCTAAAACAGAGTATGATGGTATGAAAATGGTTATGATGACATCTTTAGGCTCACGAAGTGATGCAAAAGTTTATGCGTCAATTGGTTTTAATGGTTTCTTCACAAAACCAACTACTACGAAAGATTTGTTTAATGCTCTTAATATTCTGATAGAGGATTCAGAAGCATTAGAAAGTAGCGCGCCAATACTTACTAAAGATAGTCTAAATATGTTAGAAGAGGATAAAGAAAATATAAATTGGCCTGAGAACACAAGAATCTTATTAGTAGAGGATAATGCTACAAATCAACTCGTAGCGCTTGGAATCTTAGAGACTTTTGGATTAAACGCAGATATTGCAAATAATGGTAAAGAGGCAATATCTGCATTAAGAGCATCATATGAGACTAATAATCCTTATACAATAATTCTTATGGATTGCCAGATGCCAGTTATGGATGGTTATGAGACTAGTGTAGCAATTAGAGCTGGAAAAGCTGGGGATATTAATACTAAAATACCAATTGTTGCTATGACGGCTAATGCGATGAAAGGTGACAGAGAGAAGTGTATAATTTCTGGTATGGATGATTATTTAGCAAAACCTATTAATCCTAATACTCTGCTTGAAATGTTGAAAAAATGGTTAAATTTGTCATATGATGTATCTAATAGTAATGAAGAGGCCGAAAAAGAATCAAAAGAGAGAGAGTTAGTAGTCTTTGATGAAAAAGATTTATTTGCAAGGTTATCTAATAAAAGTTCATTGGTTGAAAAAGTAGTTGAATCATTTCTAGATGATATTCCTAAACAGTTTGAGAAATTAAAAAAATCTTTAGATGAGGATAATATTGCAGATAGTACACTACATGCACACAGTATAAAAGGATCTTCTGCTAATATTAGTGGGTTGAAGTTACAAGATATAGCAAGTAAGATTGAACATTTTGCATATGCTGGAAATTTAGATAGTGCTAAAGCTCTGTTTAATGAAGCAGAAGAAGCTTGTGAAGAGTTAATAGTCCTTTTACAAAACCGCAATAGTTCCACAGAAGAGAAGTCAAAAACAAAAGTTGTTTTTAATAGAGATAATCTTATAGATACGTTAAAATTACTAAGTGAAAAATTAGAGCAGGGTACATTTATAGATACTGATGAGATTGAACTTTTTAAAGGTTCAGGTAGTGAAGAAGTTGATAAGTTAGTTTTAAAGTTAAAATCAAAAATAAATTCTTTTGAATTTGATGAAGCACTGAAAATTATTGAAGAATTGACAGAGGTATAAAATGAAAGAAAAAAAACCTGTTATTATGATTGTTGATGATGTAGCTACAAATGTTCAAGCGTTAGCATCTATATTAAAAGATGACTATACTTTAAAAGTAGCGACAAATGGTCAAACTGCACTAAAACTTTCAGTTCAAGAACCAATTCCTGATTTAATACTATTAGATGTTCAAATGCCAGGAATGAGTGGCTTTGATGTATGTAAAATATTAAAATCTAAAGATAGTACAAAGGGTATACCAGTAATTTTTGTTACAGGTAATGTTTCTGATGGTAGTGAAGAGCTTGGATTAAGTTTAGGTGCTGTAGATTATATTACAAAACCAATTAAAGAAGCAATTGTTAAAGTAAGAGTGAAAACTCATATTGATTTAAAGCTTATGAGTGATAATCTATTTTCACTTGCAATGAACGATGCTTTAACATCAGTTTACAATAGACATTTTCTCTTTAACGAAGCAGAAAGGATTTTGTCAAGATCTAGACGAAACAACGAAATATTTAGTGTAGTTATGTTGGATATTGATAAATTTAAATTAATAAATGACGAACATGGCCATCAAGTAGGTGATGATGTATTAAAAGCTATTGCAAATGAGATTAAAGTTTCAATCAGAAATGAAGATGTTGTTGCTCGTTATGGTGGAGAGGAGTTTGTTGTTATATTAACTGATTGTGATGTAAGATTAGCAAAAGAGAAGGCTGAATATTTAAGAGTAGCGATTGAAAAGTTGAAGCCAAATGGTTTAAAAGTTACATCCAGTTTTGGAATTTCTGTCTTAAATAGCAAGTATATAGATTTTGACGAGATGTTAAAAGATGCAGATGACGCACTTTATGAAGCAAAAGAAAGTGGTAGAAATAGAGTAGTATTTAAAAATAGATTCTTATAGGTAAAGTAAAAACCTAGTTTTAGATATAATTTCTTCATGGTAAAACTTGATTATACAGAAGAAAATTATAGAGTAGATGTAGATAAACTTAACTATTATGCACATCAATATTATGTTTTAGATGACCCAAAAGCTAGCGATGAAGAGTATGATAGGCTTTATAGAAAAGTGTCTGCTTTTGAAGAAGAAAATGAAGAGCTTATATTAGAGAACAGTCCGACTCGAAGAGTTGGTGACATTTTGCTTGAGGGTTTTACGAAAGCATCACATTTGCAAAGAATGTGGAGTTTAGAGGATATTTTTAATTTAGATGAACTTAGAAAATGGATTCAGAGAGTTCATAAATTTGAAGAGAATGTTAGTTTTTTTTGTGAGCCAAAGTTTGATGGGGCAAGCCTAAATTTAATCTATGAAGATGGAAAGTTAATTAAAGCAATTACAAGAGGTGATGGTAGTATTGGTGAAGAGATTACTCAAAATGCTCGTACTATTCAATCTATCCCTTTAAACATTCCTCATAAAAAACTTTTAGAAATTCGTGGTGAAGTTTTGATTTTTAAAGATGATTTTGAACGTATAAATGAGTCACGTTTAAATGCTGGTGAGGCACTTTTTGCAAATCCTCGTAACGCAGCAGCTGGTAGTTTAAGGCAATTAGATCCCAGCATTACAGCTTCTAGAAATTTAGTTTTCTTGCCTTATGGTGTCGGTGAAAATAGTTTAACTCATAAACTTCTTAGTCAGAAGATGAAAGAGATTTATAAGATGGGATTTCGAGAGCCTCCAATGGTTTTTGAGTGTAAAACAGATGATGATATAGAAAAAGCATATGAGCAGATGAATCAAAACCGTGAAAGTTTTAGCATGATGCTAGATGGAATGGTTATAAAAGTTGATGAGATAAGAGCACAAGAGGAGTTAGGTTACACTGTTAAAGTTCCAAGATGGGCAAGCGCATATAAATTTCCAGCACTTGAAAAAACAACAATTTTAAAAAATATTACCCTTCAAGTTGGACGTAGTGGTGTGGTTACTCCTGTTGCAATTGTAGAACCTGTAAATATAGAAGGTGTTACAGTTGAGAGGGCGAGTCTGCACAATTTTGATGAGATTGAACGTAAAGATATTCGTCTTGGTGATAAGATTGTAATGTTAAGAAGTGGTGATGTAATCCCAAAGATTGTAAAAGTTATTTCACATGAGCGTGAAGATGAAGATGCCTTTGTTAACCGTCCTACAGAATGCCCAGTCTGTGGTAGTGAACTTTTAGATGAGGGTGCGCTTATTAAGTGTCAAAATATGAGCTGTAGTGCGCGTGTTGTAAATGCGATAATATATTTTGCATCAAAGGGCTGTATGAACATTGATACACTTGGTAATAAGGTCTCAGAAGCATTGTATGAAGCAGAGCTAGTTCATGATTTAAGTGATATTTATTCTATAACATTAGAACAACTACTTAGCCTCGATGGTTTCAAAGAGAAAAAGGCACAAAAGCTTTTAGATGCTATTGAAAGTAGCAAAGGAGTTGAGTGCTGGCGTTTTGTAAACTCTTTAGGAATAGAGCATATTGGTGAGGTTGCTAGTAAAACTTTATGTAAAAGATTTGGCTCAAATTTAGAAGATGCTACATTAGATAGTTTATTGGGATTAGATAGTTTTGGTGAGCAGATGGCACTATCAGTTTTAGAGTTTCTTAGAGTTAATGAACAGAAGTTAGAAAAACTTAAAATATTGATTAAACCAGATTCTAGCTCTATGCAAGAAATTGATGAGACATCAATATTTTATGCTAAAACAGTTGTTCTAACAGGTGCAATGACGCGTCCTCGTGATGAGATAAAGCAGATGTTAGAGCTTTTAGGTGCTAAAGTTTCCTCTTCAGTCTCTAAGAAAACAGATTTTCTAATTTATGGGCAGAGTGCTGGAAGTAAGTTAGAAAAGGCAAAATCTTTAGGTGTAACATGTATAAGAGAAGAGCAACTCAATGAGGCTTGATAACTATTTAGCATCTGGGAAACTAGCACAAAGTAGAAATAAAGCACAAGAATTAATAAAAAATTCAAAAGTTTTAGTAGATGGTAAAATTATAATTAAGCCATCATTTGAAGTAACTAGTTCTATGAGTATCGAAGTTAGTGCAGATATTCAGTATGTAAGTCGCGCAGCTGAAAAACTATTTACATTTTTATTAGAGAATAGAGTTGAGATACTTTCTAAAAGATGTTTAGATATTGGTGCAAGTACTGGTGGATTCACACAAATTTTATTAGAAAATGGTGCCGAACATGTTGATGCTGTTGATGTTGGCACTATGCAACTTCATGATACTTTGCGAAACGATAAAAGAGTTACAAGTTTTGAGAATTTTGATATTAGAGAGTTTAAGTCTAAATATCCATATGAACTTGTAACATGCGATGTCTCTTTTGTAAGTGTTTTATATCTATTAGATTCCATAGATGCTCTAGCTCAAAATGATATAATTATTTTATATAAACCTCAATTCGAGGTAGGCAAAAATGCTAAACGTAATCGTGCTGGAGTTGTTTTGGATAATTATGCTGTTGATGTTGCAAAATTTGATTTTTTAACTGCGTATGAAAAATTAGGCTGGAAGTTAGTTACTACAGAAGAGTCAAAGTTGAAAGGAAAAGAGGGCAATGCCGAATATTTCTACCACTTTAGAAAACATTGATACAATAGCAATTGGTGGTTTTGATGGAATGCACCGAGGACATCAAGAGCTTCTTAAACATTTAGGTTCCAATGGTGCTGTTTTGGTTATAGATTCAGGGTATGCAAATCTAACTCCTTTTTTAGAGAGAAAACGTCACTGCTCACATGAGATAATATTTTTTGATTTAGATGAGATACGCTCATTTAGTGGAAAAGAGTTTATTGCAAAATTAAAAGTCTCATTTTCATCTTTAAAAAGAGTTGTAGTTGGTTATGACTTTCATTTTGGTAATAATAGAAGTTGTAGTACAGAAGATTTAATCTTAATGTTTGATGGTGAGGTAATAGTTGTGCCTGAATTTAAACAAAACGGTATTAGCGTACATGCTAGGACTATTAGAGATTTAATTAGTAATGGCGATATTAAAAAAGCAAATTCACTTTTGGGTTATGAGTACTCTATTAATTCTACTGTTATAACTGGACAGGGGCTTGGAAAAAAAGAGCTTTATCCAACACTTAATTTGGCAAACAACGACTTTTTATTACCTAAAGAGGGTGTATACGCAGCATTTGCACAACTAGATAATGAGATAAACCATAGAGCTGCAGTTGTTTTTACTGGGCATAGAGTTTCAACAGATGGCTCTTATGCTTTGGAAGTTCATGTTTTAAATAGTGAGGTTGAGAATATTAAGAGTGTAAGGCTATTTATAGTAGATTACATTCGAGATAATCAAAAATTTGAAAGTCTCATAGTTTTAAAAGAAGCAATAAAAAAAGATATTGAAAAGGCTAGAGTATTAACATCACATTTGGCCTTATAGGAGCATGTTATGCGATATATTCTTATATTTTTAATTTTTTCAACTCTCTTGTTTTCTTCACAAAAAGAGAACTCACTTATAAGTGAACAATCCCCATATTTATTACAACATGCACATAACCCAGTAGATTGGGTAGCTTGGGGTGAAGGCGCATTTAGAAAAGCAAAAAAAGAGAAAAAATTAATATTTCTCTCTATCGGATATTCAACTTGCCATTGGTGTCATGTAATGGCTAAAGAATCTTTTGAAGATGAAAATATTGCTAAGTTGTTAAATAAAGATTATATTAGTATAAAAGTTGATAAAGAGCAGTATCCTCATATTGATGAATATTATCAGCGTATTTTTTCAGTTATGAAAAATCGTAGTGGAGGTTGGCCTTTAACAATCATTATGGATGCAGATAAACATCCACTATATGCAGGAACATATATGCCCTCACATGATAAATATGGCTGGGATGGACTTACTAAATTACTTCCTTTATTGCATAGAGAGTATCATTTAAATAATAAAAAATTTATAGACAGTGCTATAAAATATGAGAAGTTAGCTAACAGTTCACAAATTAAAAAAGTTAACAAAGAGATTTTGGATAAACCTTTGAATGGTTTATTACTAAAAAGTCAGAAAAAAGATTTTGACTATCTATATAATGGTTTTTTTCTATCTCCAAAATTTCCTCATTCAGCAAGGCTTGCACTGCTTCAAGAATTATCAGAACTAGGTGAAAAAGATGCAGAAAAAATTGTAAATCTTTCACTTATATCTATGGCAAATGGTGGTATATATGATCAGGTTGAGGGAGGCTTTTTTCGGTATAGTACAGATGCAGCTTGGAGAATCCCACATTTTGAAAAGATGCTTTATTCTAATGCTGAGATAATTACAATTTATGCTAAGGCATATAAAAAAACTAGAAATCCTCTTTTTAAAGAGATTGTTCAAAATAGTTTGAAAATGCTGAAGAGACACTTTTTTAATGATGGACTATATTTTAGCGCAAGTGATGCTGATACCAAACATCATGAGGGATTATATTATCTCTATAGTTATGAAGAGATAAACAATTGTACAAAAGATAAAACACTCTTAGAAAGTTTAGATGTTAGTAGATTTGGCAATTTTGAGAGTGGACTTAATCATATTTATTTAGATGCATTAGATGATAGAGATGATTTTAAAAGAATAAAAAATTGTCTTTTAGAGTATAGAACTAAAAGAGAGTTCCCTTTTATAGATAAAAAGAAAATTTTATCATGGAATTCAATGATGGTTACTGCGTTAAGTTCAGCTGGTCTATTTAATGAAGCACAAGAACTTATTCTAAATATAAATAAAAAACTTTTCATAAAAGAAGAAGCTTACCATTTTATAATTGATGACAATATTCCAATACAAAAGGCATTATTAGAAGATTATGCCTTTTTTATAAGTTCTCTTTTAAGTCAGTATCAGAATAGTTTAAATCATAAACTTCTAAATCAAGCATACTCATTGAGTAAGAGTGCTATAAAATATTTTTACAAAAATAATAACTGGTACTCCTCTAATGATGATTTTAAAAGCAGAGCAAGCTTATTAGATAAATATTATAGTTCTCCACTCTCAGTAATGCTTTTAAATTTAGTTAATTTAAGTGCTTTAAAGACTGATTTATCATTTTATGATATTGTAAAAACAACATTAGAAAAAAATTCAAACCAGATAAATAGGGCAACTTTAGCAAGAGTTGCCCTTGCTATACAAAATGGTCCAATTACTATTAAAGGTAAGGCAAATAATCTTTTGAAATTAAAGAACAGTTTTGAGCGTATCGGTTATCCATACCTGTTATTAGAAGGAAGTGAAGAAGAGGTGTTTACTGCTTGTCGTCTTAATAGCTGTTTTGGAGTTGCCAAAACAGCTGATGAAATTTTGAAAAAAGTTAATTCATATCTTTCTAAGTATTAAATTGATTTAACTGTTTACTTAGTTCATTAGCAAGGTGATTAAGATCAGCTGCTGCATCTGTAATTTCACGTACACTCTCAGTGTTAGATTTTGAAATTTGGTTAATCTCTTCTACTTTACCGATAATATTTTCAGTGTCTCTGCCCATTGTAATAGATCCACTAACAGATTTAACAGTCATCTCTGTCGCTTTATTCATGATTTCAACAGTCTGTTGTAGTTTCTCTTCAACTTGTGCAGAAACATTTGAAAGCTCTTGAATTACCTCTGTATTTTGATTCATCTGCTCACTTGAATCTGTAATTGATTGAACAATTACATTGATTGAAGCATTAATCTCAGTTAAACTTTTTTGTGTTCTCTCAGCAAGTTTGCGAACTTCATCAGCAACAACAGCAAATCCACGACCATGTTCACCAGCACGTGCAGCCTCAATTGCAGCATTTAGAGCTAGTAGATTTGTTTGATCTGCAATATCACTAATTACTGTTAGTACTGATTTAACCTGTTCAGCATCTTGATTAAGTCCATTTAGACGCTCAGCAAGAGCCATTTCTCTCTCAACAGTATTATGAATTTTCACTACTAAATTATTTACATCTTGGCTAGCTTCATCAAGATTTGTTTGTGCTTCATGTATATCATCTTTCGTCTGCTCTGAGTCAGCTTTTGTAGTATCTAGTGCTACTTTCATCTTTTCACCACTTTGCGTTGTCGCACTAACAATTTCAAGTTCATGTTCACTACGCTCACCAATGTCAATTGATGTAGTACTAAGTTTATCAGATAACTCACTATTTTTATTTCCTGTCTCTTTTGCACCAGCAATAGCGATTTTAAGACTCTCAATTAAGTGGTTGAAGTGGTTTGAAATTGAATTGATTTCAAAGTTTCCACTTATATTTACTCTTGCTGTTAAATCTTTATCTGTTGATATTGTGTCTATTATCTCACTCAACTGATTTAGTGGTCTTGCGAAGAAAAGAGCTAACAGATTAGCAATTATTATTATAAGTACTAGTACCCCAATACCAACTCCTATTAAAATATTTCTTAATGTATTAACACCTGATTGAACCTCTTCAAGTTCAATTTCTGATATTACTGCATATCTAGTACCCAAGTAATCAATCGGTGTATATGCATTAACCACAGTTGAGCCTAAGTAGTTTGTTTCTACCTCTTGACCAGTATTACCAGCTAAAGCATTTTTTACAGCAGATGTATTTATTCTAAGTTTATCAGGATTTTCAAAAGAGTTATGAATTGTATACGTTTTAGGTGATCTAAAACTGTTTGTTCGTAGTAAATTGTCTGAACCTACTATATAGCTCTCTCCTGTTTCACCCATTCCTGAGCGTTGTTGCATTACTTCATTAAGCGTATCAATTGGAAATTGAACAGCTAAAACACCAACTAATTCACCAACGTCATAGATTGGTGTTCCCAAAAATGCGGTTGGTCTATTAGCGTTAGGTTCATATTTGTCAAAATCTATAAAAGATGTCTTCTTTGTATTGACGACCTTATTATAGAGTTTGCCAAGTCCGGCAGTTGCAAGCTTACCAGTTTTTAAGTTTGCACCTAAATCTTTTCCTTTTGAGTTACTATACATAACATAGCCATTTGCTGCATCCAGAATATATACGTCGTTATAACCATATGTTTTTTGGTATTCTCTAAAAATTTCTGCAACTTCATAAAGTGTAGAGTATTCACTTGTTTCAGTTTTGAATGTTCCATCATCATTAACACCATTTCTTTCATAATAGTCAATGAATTGATAAACAGCGTAACTAGTACCACCATTTTTTGCCAAAACCTCTAAATCATTTTTACGTTCCATACCAAATTTAAGAAGTTGTGCTTTTTTAATATCACTAACTGATTTTAGTTGTCCATATTTTTGTTCAACGATTACATCTGATGATACATAATATGAAATTATTGTTGAAATAAGAAATGGTATTAATCCCATTAAAAGGAAGAGGGCAATAAACTGGACTTGAATTTTCATTTTTGAAAACAAATTGACACCTTTATGTATAACACAATATTATCGTAATTGTAACAGAAGAAAATTTACTTTAAACTTAAGTTAGATAATAATCATTTATATCTTATATTATAATCCTTCAAGTAAAACTGCATAAATTTGTTCTACTTCTATATCACTTAAGAACATTGAGTTTGCTTCTAAAAACAGCACTTCTATCGCTTGAGAGTCTATTACGAGCGCATTAATACATTGTGGGTGTGCCGGTAAAAAGGCTCTTGCTAAAGAAATTTTATTTATAATTTCTTCTTCACAAATAAAGCAAAAATGTTCTGTGTGAAGTCTTCCTTCATGCCCAAGAAGTTTGACATAAGACTCAATTGCAATTCGCTTAGGATTCTGCTTTTCAAAAATTTTTCCAGCATCATCTAATAGGTCATAATATATAGAATCAAGCTCCGCATCATTGCTTTGTAAATGTTTATACATGAGTTGTGAAAACTGTTGCCAGACCATTAAACGTTTTAAATCATAAAGCCACGGATAACCTAAATGTAATACATTGCGTAGTCTTGAAATTGTTATACCAGCATTTGTTTCAGTTTCAAAGTCAATTTTATAACCTAACTGTATTTGCGAATGACGAGCACCATAGAATCTGTATAAAGTGAGAAGTTCATATTTAGATAGTACAGAAACAATAAGGTCTTCGTTGTGAACAAGGTTTACGTTTAATATAAATCCGTCCACCCTTAACCAGCCTTTAAAATTATTTCTTGTATAATGCAACACTAATTTCGTTAAAATATTATATTTTTACTTAAAATAATATTAATTTACAAGGTTTACGATGGATTTATTAACTTCATTTAAAGATAACTGTGGATTTGGGCTTTTAGCTAACATTAAAAATGTTCCAAGCCATGCTAATCTTGATAATGCAATCATTGCATTAGAGCGTATGATGCACCGTGGTGCTGTTGCAGCTGACGGTAAAAGTGGTGATGGAAGTGGAATGCTTTTGTCAATGCCTCATAAGTTTATGTCAAAAATAGCTCTTGAACAGAGTGTTGAACTACCTGAACAATACGCTGTTGCTATGGTTTTTACAAGAAACAATGAACACTTAGAAACTTTTAGAAACTACTGTGAATCAAATGATTTAAAAATATTACTAGAACGTAATGTTGAAGTAAATACTAATGCACTTGGTGAGCAAGCACTACGTAGTCTTCCTAACATGATTCAATTCTTTATAGCACCATCCTCTCTTATGGGTACAAAACGTTTTGATGCGCTTTTGTATATTGCGCGTAAAGAGATTGAACACGCCTTACTTCATGATGATGAGTTTTATATTGCAAGTATGTCAACATCAACTATCTCTTATAAAGGGCTGGTTATGCCAACCCATATTAAAGAGTTTTATCCTGACCTAGCTGATCCTGACTTTGAAATATCTTTTGCTCTTTTTCATCAAAGGTTCTCTACTAATACTCTGCCTCAATGGCGTCTGGCTCAACCATTTCGTGCTATTGCTCATAATGGTGAAATTAACTCTGTTGAAGCCAATCGCTTTAATGTTGCCATCAAGAGTGAATCAATTAAAAGTGAAATTTTAAGTGATGATGAAATTGCTAGAATAATGCCAATTTTACAGACTGGTTCAAGTGATAGCGCAAGTGTGGATAACTTTTTTGAGTTTCTACTTGCAAATGGAATGGACTTTTTCAAAGCAGCACGCTCTTTAGTTCCAGCGCCATGGCAAAACTCACCACATATGGATGCAAAACTTCGTGCATATTATGAGTATACGAGTACATGTTTTGAAGCGTGGGATGGTCCTGCTGCGATTAGTTTAACAGATGGACGCTATATCGCTTGTGTAATTGACCGTAATGGTCTGCGTCCATCTAAATACACAATTACAAAAGATGGAACTTTACTAATCTCTAGTGAATATGGTGTTATAGATATAGAAGAAGATAATATCATTGAACGTGGTCGCTTGCAAAGTGGTCAGATGATTGGACTTGATCTAAAATATGGAAAAGTACTTAAAGATGAAGAGATTAATGAGTATCTAAAGAGCTCAAATCCATATATGCAGTGGCTTAACGATAATATGGTCTATCTTCAAGAGCATGTAGAACGTCCATATTGTGATACTGCAAGTATTGTCGAAGATGATGTAATTGAGCGTCAACGTTATTTTAATATTACTCAAGAGGTTATAAACCAAGTTATTGAACCTATGATAACAGAGGGTAAAGAGGCGACTGGTTCTATGGGTGATGATACCCCACTTGCAGCTTTTAGTGATAAACAGAGAAATTTTAGTGATTATTTTAAACAAAAATTTGCTCAGGTTACAAATCCTCCGATCGATTCAATTAGAGAACGTGTTGTAATGAGCCTTAATACCGGTTTTGGAGAAATGCATAATATTTTAGATGAGAATCCAAATCATGCAAAACGTCTTAAAGCAATATCTCCTGTAATTACAAAAGAGAAGTTAGATATTTTACTCTCTTTTGGAAATGAAAAAGATCCAAGATTTGAGAATTGCTATAAAAATAGTACATTTAGTACAACAATGGATGGTTCACTAAAAGAGTCATTAGAAAGTCTATCTAATGAAGTTTTAGATGCAGTAAAAAATGGTGTAAGAATAGTTGTTCTCTCAGATATAAATTTAAGTGAATCAAAACCAGTTATTCCAATGCAGATGGCAATTGGGCGCATGAGCCAAATGTTACGTACGAAAAAGGTACGTCATTTAGTCTCTTTATTAGCAATTAGTGGTGAAGTTTATGATTCTCATTCAGCAGCTACATTAATCGGTTATGGTGCAAGTGCTGTCTATCCATATATGCTTTTTGCAACTGTTGCACAAAGAGTTGAAGATTCACCAGCATTTGCAAATATTGAGTGTCGTTATGCTTTTAAAAATGTTCATAATGCAGTTAATGGTGGTTTACTTAAGATAATGTCAAAGATGGGAATAAGCACAATAGCCTCATATAGAAACTCTGCTCTTTTTGATGTTATTGGCTTATCTAAAGAGGTTGTAAATGACTGTTTTACAGATTCACACTCTTTACTTTCTGGTCTAGGGTATGATGATTTAGATGATCACATTCGCTCAACTCATGCTAGTGCATTTAGTGTCTCAAAGAAAGCGATTTTTCCTCTTAAAGTTGGAGGTTTTTACAAACATGTAAGTGGAGGAGAATTCCATGATTTTGGTCCTGATGTAATTCATGCAATTCATAAAACTGCTGAGAGTGGAAAAGTAGAAGATTATAGTACTCTTAAAAATATGGTTAACTCACGTGATAAAAAAATGATTAGAGATTTCTTTGATTTTAAATCTGATAGAGATGCAATATCTATAGATGACGTTGAATCAAAAGATGAAATATTCAAACGTTTTGCAAGTGCAGCAATGAGTTTAGGTTCTATTTCACCTGAAGCACATGAGTGTATAGCTGAGGCTATGAACACAATTGGTGGTCAATCAAACTCTGGTGAGGGTGGTGAAGACTCAGAGCGTTTTGAGACAATAAGAAATTCTAAAATTAAGCAAGTCGCATCTGGACGTTTTGGTGTTACACCTGCATATTTAAGATCTGCTGAAGAGATTCAGATTAAAGTCGCTCAAGGTGCTAAACCCGGAGAAGGTGGTCAACTTCCTGGTCATAAAGTTTCAAAACTTATAGGAAAGCTTCGTCATACTGTCCCAGGTGTTACACTAATATCACCACCTCCACACCATGACATTTACTCA
>Ga0316206_1001512_pt1 | contig 20068 bp, 16 predicted proteins | sample 6monthpyrite_MG_FD_204942 | JGI IMG/M metagenome (GOLD analysis project Ga0316206, IMG submission 204942) | Microbial mat bacterial communities from mineral coupon in-situ incubated in ocean water Damariscotta River, Maine, United States -... | ecosystem: Environmental > Aquatic > Marine >... | reverse complement strand
CCCATTCCGAACCCAGAAGCTAAGCCCCTCTTCGCTGATAATACTGCATCTTTCAGGTGTGGAAACGTAGGTCGCCGCCTGGACTTTTTACTTCTTTTACTCAATCCCCCATTTATTTATCAAACTTACTAACAATATGTTTATATATATTTTTGTCTACTTTATTTTTATTCTCTTACTTATATCTGTTAAATTTACATTCTCTTGTACAAGCTTTTTTTTATGTAAAATGTAATCTAAAAGATTATTTTTTGTATCTAAAGCCCCCTGTAAGCCACAATCAGTTACTCTTAATATTATAATGATTCAGGAAGTAATTTGAAATATCTAATTGATTTTATCGATGTTGAAAATGTTGAAGACGCAAAAATATATGAACATCTAAAGTGTTCGACAGATGAAGGTAAAATCCTTCAGTATATAACAAAGAAGTATGTTAACGGCGTTGAAGATATAATTGTTTCTGAGATGTTACAAGATATTTTTGGAGAAAATGATTATATTTATCTTGATTATTTAGATACGACAAAGTCAGCTCTTGAGCTGGGTTGGATTGTGCAACAGTCTTTTCAACCATTGAAGATTGGTGATATGTCAAAACTTGAATTATTGAACAGTGCTGTTTCTTTAACCGTCTCTTTTCTTAAGTTATTAGAAGAAGGAAACAATGAGCAGGCTCTTCCTGAGATTAAACCTTATGAAGACCATTTAGAATATTTACAGGATCAGTTTTTTAGAATTGAGTCTTATCAAAAGATGAGTACAATCCGTCATAATGTACACGAAAATGCACTTGGTATAAATAGGGTTAAGTCTAAACTCGAATTGCTTGAGCGACGCATAGAGGCCCGTTTAAATGTTACAAAACAAGAAGTTGTATTGGAAAAGTTCTTTAAACAGAAAAAACTTGAGAATAAAGAGCAAATTATATTTCTTGCTTTACTGAAAGAAGAGTATTCAGCTGGAGATAATAACCTTCGTGAAATGAATAATCTAATTGATTTAATATCATTTGATGAATATGAACGTATTAAGAACCGTTCTTTGCTTGAAGATGGTGCAAGACTGATAGAAGAGGAACTTATTGATTATGAAGAGATGTTAAATCCATTTGGTGGGATTTCAAGAGCATTTTTTATCTCTGATGAAGTTTTACATGAGATTATTCATCCTCAGAAAAAGAAAAAAGTACGTAGGTTAAAGCTTGATATGCTTATCAAAGAACAAGATATTTTTGAATTGATTGAGCCCTTAACCTCATTAACAGATGTTGTCTTGCATCCAAAAACAGAAGAGACTTTACAATCTTTAATGAGACAGGTGGATAAGGAAGTTGTTTCTCGCCTTCAAGAATGGGGTGTAAAAGATAAAAAATCAGGAATTGATGCAAGAGTAATGTTTTATGGCCATCCTGGTACGGGCAAAACAATGACTGCTTACTCTTTGGCCAAGTCACTTAAACGACAAGTTCTTGCATTTGACTGTTCAAAAATTTTGTCCATGTATGTTGGTGAGAGTGAAAAAAATGTACGTAAAATATTCGATACTTATTACGATTTGATACAAAAGACAAAATCAGAGCCAATTTTGTTACTAAACGAAGCAGATCAGTTTCTTGGATCACGTTCACAAGGAGTGGGCTCCTCCTCAGATCAGATGCACAATCAGATGCAAAACATCTTTTTAGAGCAAATTGAGAACTTTGAAGGCTTATTAGTAGCAACAACCAACCTTTTAGAAAATATAGATCCGGCATTCTCTCGTAGATTTAACTATAAAATTGAGTTCAAGAAACCAAATAGGGAACAAAGAATTCTCTTATGGAAAAAAATGCTACCTGTGCATGCTCCATATGAAGATGGTTTTGATGTTGAACCTCTCAGCGAATTTGCCTTGACAGGGGGGCAAATCAGCCTTGTGATAAAAAATACTGCTTATATTGTAGCTGCTAGAGAAGAACCTGTTTTTGGACTTGAGGACTTTATAAAAGAAATTGAAAAAGAGAAGTCTGGTACTTTTGATTCAGAAAAATCTATGGGTTTTATGAATAACTAAAATAGTTTTTTGTTACTTAATAGAAAGACTATTTTTAACTAGTGTTTCTATAGGTTACAGGAGTTTTTCTTCCCTTTCGTATATCAATTCGCTTTAATCCTTATTTTGATATTATGTCGCCATTATGTCTATTTATGTAGAGAAACGGAAATAACCCTTATATAAGGGATTTTTCTAGGGAGTTAACTACATGAATCAAGAAAGGTTTTTATGGAACATATACCTGTAGATCACCCGTATTTTGGGGTATTTTTACTGTTTGTGCTTACTTTTGGAGCGTTTTACGCAACAACTATCGCGGCTCGTTGGGCAAGTCACAAGTTAGCAGCTAAAACGTCTGAAAAGATTAAACTGTCTATTTATGAGTGTGGACCGGAAGTCACCAAACAGCCTAGTCGTATATCAACTCAGTTTTATCTTTTTGCACTACTTTTCCTTCTTTTTGATGTAGAAGTTGTGTTTATGTTCCCTTGGGCAATTGATTTTAAGTTGCTTGGTTGGTTCGGATTCGTTGAGATGATGTTATTTATCTTATTGCTTACAATTGGTTTTGTATATGCATGGAAAAAAGGAGCACTTGAATGGCACAGCATCAAGTAAATTATACACAAGATGGAGGTCTTCCGGTTGCGTTGACCTCTGTTGATAAAATTGTTAACTGGGGACGTTCAAACTCACTTTGGGCAATGACTTATGGTCTTGCTTGTTGTGGTATTGAGATGATGGCCTCAGGTGCATCGCGTTATGACTTTGACCGTTTTGGTACTATTTTTCGTGCCTCTCCACGTCAATCTGACCTTATGATCGTTGCAGGAACTTTGACTAAAAAGCATGCTGAGTTTATCAAGCGTCTTTATGATCAAATGCCGGAGCCACGTTGGGTTATTTCAATGGGTTCATGTGCCAACACAGGCGGTATGTTTAATACGTATGCTACTGTTCAAGGTGTTGACCGTGTTATTCCTGTTGACTTGTATCTCCCAGGTTGTGCGCCTCGTCCTGAAACACTTCAGTACGCTGTGATGATGCTTCAAAAGAAGATTCGTTCAGAAAAAGCAGGTAAATCACAACGTCAAAAGAGGTTGGTATAATGAGAAAATACGTACCAAAAGATGATGTTCAGAAAAAAGCATATTACACAGACCGTTTTTGGGTAGCGCCTCAGGTTCCTAAGTCTCCGGTAGACTCTGACGAAGTATTTGCCGCAGACCTAGCAGTAATAGCTTCAAAGTGTGAAGTTCTTGACGCATACATTCAAGTGGGTCAGATGGTTGTTATTATCAATCCGGATGACAACTTCAAAGTAGCTCAAATTCTTAAAGATGAATGCGCTTATAATCAACTTTCAGAGTGTTCAGCAATTGACTGGTTGGCCAAGAAAGGTCAATTTGAAGTCTTTTACCAATTTCTGTCAATGAGCAAGCGTAAACGTGTTCGTATCAAATGTTTTATTGATAAAGATCAGGCTGTTGAGTCTCTTAACCCTCTTTACCGTTCTGCAGATTGGGCTGAGCGTGAGATGTATGATATGTTAGGTGTAAAAGTCAATAACCATCCTTATTTCAAGCGTATACTCATGCCTGATGACTGGGTTGGACATCCACTTCTTAAGACCTATCCTTTACAAGGTGACGAGGCTGCTTCATGGTATGAAGTTGACCGTATCTATGGTAAAGAAGCACGTGATGTTATCGGACCTGAAAACCGAGACAGCGCCTTAGTAGACCGTTATGACACTGAGCGTTTCGGACGCCTTGGGCATGAAGTTTCTCGTGGTGAAGAATATAATAAAGATCAAGCGGCTAAGCCTCTAGATTACCAAGAAGAAGGTGGTGTTTTTGCCCTTTCTAAATTCCAAGAAGACGATGCTGTAGTTATTACAGATCGTAAGCGTTAGGATAGACATGCAACAGCCAAATAGATTAAGACCATTTTTTGAAAATATCAGCTTTGACCGTAAAGATAACGAGATGGTTATCAACTTCGGTCCTCAGCACCCGTCGGCGCATGGTCAGCTTCGTCTGATCCTTCACCTGCAACAAGAGCAGATTACTAAGGCTCATCCTGATGTTGGTTACCTTCACCGTGGTATGGAGAAGATGGCAGAGAACATGATTTATAATGAGTTTTTACCGACAACTGACCGTATGGATTACATTGCATCAAGCTCAAATAACTACGGTTTTGCGCTAGCTGTTGAGAGACTGATAGCTGTTGAAGTGCCTCGTCGTGCAAAAGTCATTCGTATGATGCTTCTTGAGATCAACCGTTTAATGTCACACCTTTTCTGGTTAGCGACTACAGCGCTTGATATTGGTGCAATGACGGTATTCTTATACGCTTTCCGTGAGCGTGAGTACCTAATGGATATCATCGAAGATTATTGTGGAGCACGTTTAACGCACTCTTCAATTCGTATTGGTGGTGTGCCACTGGATATCCCTGATAACTTTATTCCTGACTTGAAAGCATTCTTGGACAAGTTTCCTCAAGACCTTAAAGATTATGAAGATTTACTTGATACTAACCGTATCTGGAAAATGCGTATGGAAAACGTGGGTGTTATCTCTCAAGAGATGGCTTCATCATGGGGTTGTTCAGGTGTTATGCTTAGAGCTTCAGGAATTGAATGGGATATTCGTAAAGAAGAACCGTATGAGCTTTATGACGAAGTTGAGTTTGATGTTCCTGTCTCCGATAAGGGTGACAACTACGCGCGCTACAAGCTTTATATGGCTGAGATGCGTGAGTCTTCCAAAATTCTTTATCAAACAATGGATATGTACAAGAAATGTGTTGAAAACAATGAGACTGAGCTTATGGCGCACGCACCTCAGTATATCTCAGCACCTAAGATTGATATCATGACGCAAAATTACTCGTTGATGCAACACTTTGTTCTTGTAACACAGGGTATGCGTCCTCCGGTAGGTGAGGTGTATATTCCAACTGAATCACCAAAAGGTGAACTTGGTTTCTATATCAATTCACAGGGTGGTCCATATCCATACCGTCTTAAAATGCGTGCGCCGTCTTTTTGGCATACAGGTATTTTAACTGACTTACTTCCGGGTTCTATGATTCCCGATGTTGTATCAATTATTGGTACGACAAACATTGTATTTGGTGAGGTAGATAGATAATGAAACGTTATGACTTAAGACATTTAAAAGAAGACTTTGACGGACGTATGAAAGAGATCGTTACAGGCGAGATCACTGCGGGTGAAGTTATTATCTTCTTATTTGAGATCGGCGATTTTTCCGGTATTCAACGTTCTGCCGATATGATGAAAGAGTGCGGTTGTGAGCTTTTAAACTCACTAAAATTCAACGAAGTCGACTGGACAATCGTTGTTAAGAAATAAGAGAGCATAAAAGATGAGTAAAGTTTATTTTTCCACTTGGCGAGGGGAGACTATCAACAATATTGACAAGCCCGAAGACCAATGGGAAGAGTCAGCTTATAATCTACCCGAACAGTATGACTCAGCGCGTGATGCAAAAGCATTCATAGGCTGGGATGGAGTCGCTCTTTTTAAGGGTGATATTGATGTTGTTCGTTTAGCTACTGAGTATGCAGCGCAGTATCAAGTCTATTCTGAGGCTTGCGGTCGTTGTGCACCAGGACGCTGGGGTGGGCGTATTTTATATGATCTAATGGATAAGATTGCTAGGGGTGAAGGCTCGGTTGAAGATATGGATCACTTAAAAGAGGTTAGTCGTACAATGCAGACTACTTCTAAGTGTGAGATCGGTAAAACAGTTCCAACACCGCTTTTGGATTTGATGGAGCATTTTGAAGCAGAGTTTATGGATCTCATAAACAATCAAAAAGCTTCTCCCCATTATCATATGAAAGACATAAGCTATATCGCTAAGATCACTGCACCATGTACGGACGCATGTCCTGCACATGTTGACATACCCGGATACATTGAGGGTGTGCGTGATCTACGATTTGATGACTCTTTAAAAGCTACACGCCAGACTATGCCATTGGCACATACCTGTGGTCGTGTTTGTCCACACCCATGTGAAGATGAATGTAGGCGTACAAACCTTGATGAGCCTATTTCAATCATGGCGCTTAAGCGTTTAGGTGCTGATTATGAGACAGATCATGGTTTTGGTTTCTTTCATCCGGCAGAGAAAAAGCCTGATACAGGTAAAAAAGTTGCTGTCATTGGTGCCGGTCCTGCCGGTCTTACTACAGCGTATTATCTTGCACTTGAAGGTGTACACTGTGATGTTTACGAAGAGCTTCCTGTCCTTGGCGGTGAAGTCGCAGTTGGTGTTCCTGAATACCGTATGCCTGTTGATAAGTATAATAAAGATATTGAAGCTGTTGCTGATCTTGGGGTTAACTTTATCACTAATGCACGTGTGAGTGCAGATATGATGCGTCAGTTTGAAAAAGATTATGATGCTGTTATGGTCGCCACGGGTACACGTATTTCTAAGAAGGTTCGTTGTAATAATGAACGTCCTGAAATTGAAGGTTACTGGGGCGCTATTGAGATGCTTGATCAGATCAATCTTTGGGAAAAATACGGCATTGGTGAAGAAGTTGACTTAACAGGTAAAACAGTAGTGTGTGTCGGTGGTGGATTTACTTCTATGGATGTTGTACGTTGTTCAATTCGTGCAAATGCGAAGAAGGTCTATATGATCTACCGTCGTGACGAAAAGACGATCATCCGTAATACGACTTACGAAGAGTATCATGAGGCTGTTGAAGAAGGTGTTGAGTTCTTATTTCACTCTGCTGTTGAAGAGATGGTGGATGAGAATGATGTTCTTAAAACGCTTAAGATCAATAAGTTTGAACTTGTTCCTGATCCAGATGGCGGACGTCCTAACCTTGAAAAAATAGAAGGTGCTGATTACAACATCGATGCCGACTTCTTAATTCCGGCAGTTTCTCAGTCAGCTGACCTTGATCTTCTTCCTGAAGAGTGGGAACTTGAGATGACATCTTGGGCAACGATCAAAACCAACGGAAAAGACTATATGACGTCACGTAAAGGTATCTTCGCGTCAGGTGATTGTGAATATGGTCCGATGACAATTGTTAATGCAGTTGGTCAGGCTAAACGTGCGGCTTCGGTTATGAGCCGTTATGTTCATACAGGTGAAGTATCACTTACTGATGATGAGATCATGGAAGATCACTTGCGTAAGATAAAAGTCTACGACAAGAAAGAAGTTGTTACTGGTTGGCTTCCCGGCCTTCCTCGACAACATTCAGAAGTTGTAGATGTTGATATCCGTAAGTTCAACAACACAGAAGTCAACCTTGGCTTTACGCAAGAACAAGCAATTGCAGAAGCAGACAGATGTATGCGCTGTTATTACATTGCTATGGCAGCGGTATAGGAGGCATGATGGTAAATTTTACGATTAATGGTCAAGCCGTATCTTGTGAACAGGGTGAGACGATTTTAAATGTAGCACGTCGAAATGATATTTATATTCCGACGATGTGTTACCTTCAAAAAACAACACCTTGTGCCTCTTGTCGTCTGTGCTCGGTTGAAGCTGAAGGGGTGAGCGGATTTGTTCTCTCCTGCCAGGCTCCTGCAACTGAAGGTTTAGCTGTTATTACTGAAACAGAGTCACTTCACACAGAACGTACAAATATTATGCGTATGTATGATGTTAATCATCCTCTTGAATGTGGTGTATGTGATAAATCAGGTGCTTGTGATCTTCAAAACAAGACACTTGAGTTTGATGTGAGTCAACAACACTTTACAGCAAAAGATCAGCCTCGCCAGATTGATCATTGGGGCAAGATCAATTATGATCCTAATCTTTGTATTCTGTGCGAAAAATGTACACATGTTTGTAATGAGGTCATTGGTGACGATGCGATTGACTTACTCTTTGGTGGATACGGTTCGAAGGTTGTTCCTAAGAACTCAGATACCCTGGATTGTACCTATTGTGGTGAATGTATCTCGGTCTGTCCTGTTGGTGCGCTTATCTCTGATGACTTCCAGTACACCTCAAATGCTTGGGAGCTTAATAAGGTTCCAGCAGCGTGTGCCCACTGTTCAGCAGCGTGTGCCCTTGAATATGAAGTGAAGCATGAGAGCATAGATACTATGGATCAACAGAAGATCTATCGTGTAACCAATGATTTTGAAGTCAATACCTTGTGTGGGGCAGGTCGCTTTGCATATGATTTTGAAAACCGTATTTTTGGTAAGGATGAAGAGGCTTTTGGCGACGCAGTCAATGCTATCAAATCCGGAGCGATCCGTTTTACGTCAACGATTACGAATGAAGAAGCGATGATACTTCAGCGTATCAAAGAAAAACTTGGTGTAAAACTGTTTAACCAAGAAGCGCTTGATTTTAAGAAGTTCTTAGATGCGTATGGATCAACATCCGGTAATGCTCTTTATTCTGCGACACTTGACTCGATCAAGAAATCTGATGGAATTGTTATCATCGGTTCTCGTATCGTTACGGATAATCCAGCTGTGCGTTACGCGATGACTACAGCTGCTCGTCATAATGGGGCAAAGATCTCGTATATGCACCCCTTAGAAGACAGCTATATGAAAAATACAGCGACACAGTTTGTGAAGTATGAAGTAGGTACGGAAGAGGGTGTTATTGCCCTGCTTGCAAAAACACTTCTAGCTGGAACTGAGTTGGATGAGAAGAGTAAGGCTTTCTTTAACAGTTTGGATGAGGGTTATTTAGAAGCAGAATCAAATGTGGGTGCGGATGAGATGAAGTTGCTTGCCAAACACTTTATTCGTACGAAAAAACGCACACTAATCTTGGGTTCTGACCTTTTATCCCATGTAAAGAGTGAAAATATTGCCCGTATTGCAGGCATGATTGAAAAGAATACAGACTTTAAGGTGATGATTGTATCTCCGTCGACAAATACTTTAGGTGTAAGCCTGATCTGTAAGTTAGACGAAGATAAGAATGATATTAACACGGTTGGTTATAACACAAAAGGTGACTTCATCCTTTCATCACTGGGTGAGGGGAAGTTGGATATGCCAGGACTAAACCAGCAAGAAGGTACATTTACGAATATTGACAAGCGTGTGGTACCGACAAATGTTGCGTTACCGTACAACGGTTATGTTCTTAATGACCTGGCAAATGCCTTGGGTGTTCACGCAAAATATACAGTTGATTATACAGCGCAGCTTCCTAAAGAAGCCGGCTTCAACGGCACAGAATTTGATGCACTAGAAGCTCGCTATGGATCTGAAGTCTTAGATACACGCGGTTATGAACTGGCGTCTAAAACTGTTGAGGCCAACGGTGTCTTGACAGAGGTAGATTCACTCCCCGAGTTTAACGGGACAGTGCTTTACAACTGTAATCCAGTTTTACAGTTCACGCCAAATACAAATGCATCTCATCAGTTAGACGATGAGACATGTTTATTAGGGTCTGAACAATTTGCGATTGCAGCAAAATTGGCAGATGGAGACAGTGTGGAGTTTAGTTTTGGTGAAACGAAACAGAGTCGTACATTCAAGATCGACCACGAACTTAAGGGAACCATCGCTTTAAATCCAAGTTTTGACTTGGGTCTTGAAGCCGTGTTAAGTTCATATCGATATCAAGCAGTAAAAATTTCAAAGGTGGGAAGTTAATTATGAGTAGCCTAGTTACTATAACGGTTGACGGACAAGAGCTTGAAACACAAGAGGGTGAGACTATTCTCAACGCCGCTCGTGCAAATGATATCTTTATTCCAGCGATCTGTTACTTAACGCGTTGTAGCGCTACACTGGCATGTCGTATCTGTTTAGTTGAAGCAGATGGTAAACAAGTGTACGCATGTAATGCAAAATCAAAAGACGGAATGCAGATCACTACGTCTACGGAAAACATTGAGTTAGAGCGTAGAGCGATCATGGAAGTTTATGATGTTAATCATCCTCTTCAATGTGGTGTTTGTGATCAGTCAGGTGAGTGTGAGCTTCAGAACTATACATTAGAACTTGGTGTTGACGCTCAGTCATATCGTATTCCTGATGTTCCTCGTATTATTAAAGACTGGGGTCATATCCATTATGATCCGGGTCTTTGTATTGTATGTGAACGCTGTGTTACCGTGTGTAAGGATATGATTGGTGACAATTCTCTTACTACGATCGCGCGTGGGTCAGATGCGATATCTGCTGAACAAAAAGAGTCTATGCCTAAAGATGCGTATACTATGTGGAACAAACTTAACAAGTCTATTATCGGCCTGACGTCGGGTGAAGATATGCTTGATTGTACATCATGTGGTGAGTGTGCTGCTGTTTGTCCGGTGGGAGCACTTGTCAATACAGACTATATGTATACATCAAATTCTTGGGAATTAAATCGTGTTCCTGCAACATGTGGGCACTGTTCTGCCGGTTGTCAGCTCAATTATGATGTCAAGCATGAGTCAATCTCTAACACAGAAAATAAAATCTATCGTGTAACCAATGAGTGGAACTACGTTTCATTATGTGGGGCTGGACGTTACGGTTATGATTATGAGAACAGAGATGTTGTTAAAGATGAGACAGCCTTTGCCAATGCACTTGCAGCCTTTGAAAAAGCAGACACGATCAAGTTTACTTCTACCATCACTAATGAAGAAGCCTATATTCTTCAGAGTCTTAAAGAGACTAAGGGGTATAAACTTGTTAATACTGAAGCAAAAGCTTTTCAGAACTTCTTAAAGGATTATTCTGAAATCTCTGGAACAGCACTATACGGGTCTGATCTAAAAGTTGCTCACGACTGTAACTTTATTGTTTCTGTCGGAACTGCTCTTAAAACGGATAACCCGAATGCTCGTTATGCGTTTAACAACTCTATGACAATGAATAAGGGTGCTGGACTTTACTTTCATCCTGTAGTTGATCCGGTGGTTAACCAGATGGGTAAATCGGTTATGTCTATTACCCATGCTCCACTCCAAGAAGAAGCGGCGCTTTATCTTATCCTTGACCTGTTTGCTGATAAAGACAAGCTACCAGCATCTGTAGCTGAGTATCTTGCAAGTTTTCACTCGATGAAGACGATTACTGTTGAAGAGACGATTAAAGAAAAAGTCGTTGAGATGGTTAAAGAGATGAAGCTTAATGAAGAGACAGGTGAAGAAGAAGAGGTAGAAGTAGAAAAATCAAAAATGGTTCCTAAGAAAGTTTCTAAGGAAGTAGAAGTAGATGAGAATCGTCTTCTGGAGATACTAAATGCACCAAAAGACTTTGAAGAAAACATGGAAAAATTCTTGAAAAAGAAAGACGCGTTCTCTTTAATCGTTGGAGCAGATCTTTATACGCATCCAGCATCTAAAAATCTTGCGCGCCTATGTGCATTGATTGAGAAATATACAGCCTTTGAATTAGTTATGATCCCTACATTGACAAACTCACTGGGTGTTTCTCAGATCTGTGAACTGGATGATGAGGCCGGTGCTTATTCTATCGGTTATAACACAGATGCAGACTTTAAACTTTGTGCGCTTGGTGAGGGTGATTTAGATATGCCTGCAATCAATCAGCAAGAAGGTACATTGACATCTATCAATAAGCGTGTTAACCCTACCAATGCTGTCTTAGGTTATGGCGGGTATATTCTCAATGATATTGCGAATGCACTTGGACTTAAGTCAAAACTGACTATCGACTATACTGAAGCGCTTCCGACTGAGAAGGGCTTCAAAGCAGAGAAATTTGATAACCTTCCAAATCATTACGAAAATGACGGTACTGAGAAGCGCGGTTATGTGCTTGCTAGCGTGACAGCTAAGACAGGAAGTGACGAGAGTGTTGAAGCATTTAATGAGTCAAAAATTGATAAAGCAATCTATTTAGCCAATCCTGTTCGTCAGTTCTCGGACTTTACTGCGAAAGCACACCAGTCAAAAGAGAAACCGGGTCTTCATGCATCTAAGTCTTACTTGGATGCTAATGGGCTAAGTGTAGGCGACAAGGTTAAGGTCAAGACGGCTAAGGGTGAAGTAGAAGTTGAAGTTAGCCACGATCATTTTATTGATGGTGAGATCGCTTATCTTACAACATTTGATTCTAAACTAAAATCAGAGGCTCTGTTTGACGGTTACCGTTTTACAACAGCTTCAGTAGAAAGGGTGTAATTAATGGAAACAGCATATATGATAGAAACGATCATTAAGATCGTTGCCATTTTAACTGTATTCTCAGCGCTAGCAGGTCTAGGGACATATTTTGAGCGTAAGATACTTGCATTTATGCAAAGACGACTTGGGCCAATGGTTGTTGGACCTTATGGTATTGCTCAAGTTGCAGCGGATGGTATCAAACTGTTCACAAAAGAAGACATTATTCCGACGAATGTTGTCGCGCGTATCTTTAAGATCGCTCCAGTAATTACAGCAGCAACTGCTTTTATGGCATCCGCAGCGATCCCATTTTTACCATCATTTACTATCGGTGGGTATACGGTAAATCCTATTGTTGCAGATGTAAACGTTGGTGTTTTATACGTACTTGCCGTTATGGCAATCGGTCTTTATGGTCCACTTCTTGGTGGTATGGCTTCAGCTAACAAGTATTCACTTCTTTCTGCAGCACGTGGTGCGGCAGTGTTTATCTCTTATGAGGTGATTACGGGTCTTTCTCTTATTGCTCCTTTGATGATGGTAGGTTCTTTCTCACTTATTGATCTGAACAACTTTCAAAATGATGGCTATTGGATGGTAGTATATCAGCCGGTTGCAATGGTTCTTTTCCTGATCGCAGGTTTTGCTGAGACAGGTCGTACACCTTTTCACCTGGTAGCAAATGATCATGAGATCATTGATGGTTTTGGTACAGAGTACTCAGGTATGAGATGGGGTCTGTTCTTCATCGGTGAGTACGCAAATATGTTCTTCTACGCATTCTTGATTTCAATCATCTTCTTTGGTGGTTTTGGTGATGGTTCCGTATCAGGCGCTTTTGCACTTCTTGGAAAAGTATCGTTCTTTTTCTTCTTCTTCTTATGGACACGTGCAGCGTGGCCAGATATAAGACCGGATCAATTGATGGCCTTATGTTGGAAAATTCTAATGCCACTAGCCGTGATTAATGTTTTAATCACTGGCTTTGTGTTGATGTTTTAAGGGTTTATGATGAGTAAATTACCAAGTCTAGAAAAATATAAAGATAGAAATGTAACCGAAGGGTCAGCATACTATCAGGTTGATATTGAAGATTATCCTACAACAGGTTGGGGGAAATTCAAACAAGTAGTAAACCGTACCTTCAGATTAGAACTGTTTGTCGGTCTATGGGTTGTACTTCGTGAGATGTTCAAGTTTAACATACACACAGTTCAATACCCGGCTGAAAAGTTACCAATTGGTCCACGTTACCGTGCAGTTCATGAGATGCAACGTCTTTGGGAGTCAGGAACTGAGCGTTGTATCGGTTGTGGTCTTTGTGAAAAGATCTGTATTTCTGACTGTATTCGTATGGATACTAGAATCGATGAGAACAGCCGTAAAGAAGTTACTGAATATACGATCAACCTTGGTCGTTGTATCTTCTGTGGTTATTGTGCAGAAGTATGTCCGGAACTTGCTATTGTTCACGGTGGACGATATGAAAATGTATCTGAGCAGAGAGCTCACTACCTTGAGTTTGATGACATGTTGACACCGTTTGATATGGCAGTTGCTGGTAAGGTAGCTGAGTACCCAGGTTTTGGTGCAATTACACCACATGAAGATGAGCGCGTTAAAACTACGCCTCTCGCATACTAAGGAGAATGAATGTTTGAAGCAGCGGCTTTTTATTTATTTGCATTTTTAACGATTTCAATGTTCTGGATAACAGTAACAACGAAACACGCTTTATATGCATTAACAGCTTTGGCAGCAGGGATGATCTTTATCTCCGCATTTTTCTTTATCCTTGAAGCAGATTTCATGGGTGTTGTACAGCTTATTGTGTACTCTGGTGCGGTAATGGCCTTGTATGCTTTCGGGATGATGTTTTATGATACAACTCGTGAACTTCACGAGAAGCAGGGTAACAACACTTTAGTGTTTTTACTCAGTGGTATTTCTGCACTGATCGTAGTAGCTATGGTAGCGGCTCCTCTTGTTGGCGGAAATGTTGAAGCGCATTATCCGATTGTTGAAGGTGTGGGCAACTCACAAGCGATCGGTATGGTTCTTTTTACTAAGTACCTTGTCCCGTTTGAAGTAGCAGCAGTAATGTTACTTGTAGCTATGATCGCAGGTATTGTAATGGCAGGTAAGAAGATGGATGAATCTTTCTCAGAATTGAGCGAAGACGAAATAGATACTAAAAATGCGGAGGTCATTTCATAATGATGGAAATCACTTTAACACATTATCTTGTGCTTTCAACAGTGTTGTTCTCAATTGGTCTTATCGGTGTTATGCGCCGAAAGAACCTTTTGATGCTGTTTTTTGCAACTGAGATTCTTTTAAACTCGGTAAATATCGCTCTTGTAGCGATTTCACACTTTTATGGTGATTTTACAGGTCAAATGTTCGCATTTTTCATTATCGCTATCGCTGCTTCTGAAGTAGCTGTTGGTCTTGGTCTTCTTGTTTTATGGTTTAAACGCTTTAACACTATCGATCTTGATAATATGACATCGATGAAAGGTTAATAGCAATGGAAATGTATTTGTATATCGCACTTTTTGCTCCGCTTGTTGGTTCGCTTACAGCTGGACTTTTTGGTGCTTCTAAAAAGACACTGTTTACCGGTGTATTTGCATCAGGGATGTTGTTTGCTTCTTTTATAAGCTCACTTCTTCTTTTGGTACAAGTACTTCAGGGCAACACGTATCATGTTGAGATGATGACATGGATTGCTACAGGTGGTCTGTATGTACCATTTGGTTTTGTAGTCAACTCAGTTACGGTCACCATGATGATGGTTGTTACAACGGTTTCTACTGTTGTTCACGTGTATGCTATTGGCTACATGGACCACGACAAAGCGTTTAACCGTTTCTTTGCTTACTTGTCAGCATTCGTTTTCTCAATGATGGTTCTTGTCATGTCTGATAACCTTCTTGGTCTTTTCATCGGTTGGGAAGGTGTTGGTGTGTGTTCATGGTTACTGATCGGTTTTTGGTATCACAAAGAAAGTGCAACATGGGCAGCAAACGAAGCGTTCATCATGAACCGTATCGCTGACCTTGCAATGCTTGTTGGTATCTTCACACTGTACTGGAACTTGGGTACGATCTCTTATGAAGGTATCTTTGCTTCAGTAGGTACAGCTGATCATACGATGCTTGTTGTAGCAGCGGCTTTCTTGTTTGTCGGTGCAATGGGTAAATCAGCGCAGTTCCCACTTCATACATGGCTTGCAGATGCGATGGAAGGTCCTACTCCGGTATCGGCACTTATCCACGCAGCGACAATGGTAACAGCGGGTGTTTACTTAGTAGTAAGAATGAATCCACTGTATGACCTTGTTCCAGAAGTAGGTATTGTTATCGCTAGTCTTGGTGCTTTTGTTGCGATGTTTGCAGCCTCTATGGCCCTTGTTAACCGTGATATGAAACGTATCATCGCTTACTCAACACTGTCTCAACTGGGTTACATGTTTGTGGCTGCCGGTCTTGGTGCTTACTGGGTTGCCTTGTTCCACCTTATGGCTCACGCATTCTTTAAGGCACTTTTATTCTTAGGTGCAGGTAATGTTATGCACGCTATGAGTGATGAACTTGATCCGTTTAAGATGGGTGGACTTGGCAAGGTTATGCCGGGAACATTCTGGATGATGACATTAGCGTCTATTGCGCTTGCTGGTTTCTTCCCATTTGCCGGTTTCTTCTCAAAAGATCTTATCCTAGAGGTTGCTTTTGTTGGTCACCACCCGATCCTGTATACTGTTCTTCTTTTAACTGCAGGTCTGACAGCGTTTTATTCATTTAGATTAGCTTTCCTGATCTTTACAGGTGAAGAGCGCTATAAATTATTTGGATTCCACCCGCATGAAGCGTATAAGTATATGCTAGTGGCAATGAGCCCACTTCTTGTACTTGCTATCATCGCAGGTTTCTTGTTCAAAGGAACATATTATGAAATGGTAACCGCTATGCTTCCAGCCGGTGAATATCATGTTCATAACCCAATCGTATATTGGATAATGACTATCGGTACTCAGCTTTTTGTCGGTGGTGCTGTTTTATACGCATGGATCAAATACAAGAATGCAAAAGTTGATAAAAAAGTTGAAGCAGGTTTCTTTTACCAGCTTCTTTTTAACCAGTACTATATTCCGAAGATCTATGACGAAGTGTTCTCTAAGCCTTATGCTGAACTTTCTAAGATGTTTTGGAAACTTGACAACGCTGTTGTTGATGCAACCGTTGACGGTATCGCAGGGGTCTTTTACGGTACGGCGAAGAAAACACACACTATGCAAGATGGTAACTTATCATCTATGCTTAAGTGGATGGTTGTTGGTTTAGTTGCACTTCTTGTATCTGCAGCTGTATTTATCGGTGTTGTTACCAACGCTGATGTAATTATGAAATTATTAGGACACTAGAGATGATGGAACACATTTTATCGATTTTAATCTTTTTTCCGTTAGTCGCAGGGGTTCTTGGTTTGATGGTAAACAAAGACTCTATGCGTGCTTACGGTATAGCAGTCTCAGGGATTGAGTTTTCTCTTTCTTTGTGGTTATGGTATGCCTTTGACGGCTCAAACGGTGGCTTTCAGTTCAATGAGATGGTAGCACTTATTCCTGCTTTTGGTATTAATTACCAACTGGGTATTGACGGTATCTCATTGTTCATTGTTATCATGTCAACGCTGGTTACCTTTATAGGTATCGCTTCATTGACTGAGACACGTGACGTTAAGAACATGATTATCACGCTTCTTGTTTTAGAGATGACTATGGTGGGTGTTTTCGTTTCACTTGACGCAATTGTCTTCTACCTGTTCTGGGAACTTTCTCTTGTACCGATGTTATATCTTATCGGTGCATGGGGTGGACCTAAACGTATCTACGCATCAATCAAGTTCTTCCTGTATACATTTACCGGTTCACTGGTAATGTTAGTAGGTATGATCTTTATGGCGTACCTGTACCAACAAGCAACAGGTCAATGGTCATTCTCTATCACTGAGTGGTACAGAGTTGTTCTGCCTATGGATCTTCAGTTATGGTTATTTGCAGCATTTTTCCTTGGTTTCGCGATCAAGGTTCCGATGTTCCCATTCCATACGTGGTTGCCATATGCTCACGGTCAGGCACCGACTATCGGTTCTGTTATCCTTGCAGCTGTACTTCTTAAAATGGGTACGTATGGGTTTGTACGTCTTTCGCTTCCACTTTTTCCGGATGCGTCAGTATTTTTCATTCCGTTGGTGGTTACACTGTCACTGATCATGATCATTTACACGGCGATGGTTGCTTACGCGCAAGAAGATATCAAGCAGGTTGTTGCGTATTCTTCGGTATCGCACATGGGTGTTATCGTTCTTGGTACATTTGCACTTAACATTGAAGGTATCACGGGTTCGATCTTCTTAATGATCGGCCACGGTATCGTTTCGGGTGCGCTGTTTTTACTTGTCGGTGTGATTTATGACAGACGTCATACGAAGATCATGAGCGAGTTTGGCGGTTTGGCGTCTGTTATGCCACGTTACGCGACTATCTTTGGAATCATGATGATGGCTTCAGTGGGTCTTCCGTTAACGATTAACTTCGTTGGTGAGTTCCTTTCACTTTTAGGTCTGTTCAAAGTATCTTCTACTTACGCACTGATTGCTGGTACAGCGATTATCGTTGGCGCTATCTATATGCTTTCTGCTTACAAGAAAGTGTTCTTTGGAAACGTGACTAAGAAAGAAAATGAAAATCTTCCTGATGTGACTAAGACAGAGTTAATGGGTCTTATTCCATTGACTATTATTGCGATCTGGTTAGGTGTTTATCCTAAACCGATCTTAGACCCGATTGATGCTTCTGTACGTGAAAATGTACTTAATATCATGTATCAAAAAGTAAATACAGACATGGGAACAGAGGAAGCGCGTGCTATGATCTCTGACCCTTATGCTGTAGAAGTTAAAACTTTTGTAGCGAGTGCGCCTGTTGAGAAACACGCTGCACCGGCACATCACTCAGAAGGAGGCCACTAATGTTAGAAGCTGTAAACGTGAGCTTTGCCTCTTTAAACATGCCTACGCTATACCCGATGCTTATTGCTATCGTGGGAGCACTTTTAATTCTTGTGATTGACCTTTTTAAATCGGGTCTTCACAAGTCATTGTACGTAATGGTCACATTACTTTTCTTAGCACTTGATCTTGGTGCTGTGTTGAATTTTGTCGGTATCTTTGAGACAACGGGCGCGGTTCGCGGTTTCTTTGATGTTATGCTTATGGATGGTATCGCTATCCTAGCTCAGATAATCATGATCGTTGCTTCCATGCTGTTTATTCTTTTAGCATTGACACACCAGCGTTTTCAAGAATACAGATATGCAGAATATTTTGCATTGTTTATGTTTATGATCGCAGGGCTTCAGTTCATGGTTGCGACAGACAACCTAATCCTGGTCTTTGTTGGTTTGGAGACCTCGTCTTTGGCACTGTATCCTCTTATCGCTATGCACGGAAAGAAAAATTCTTTCGAAGCAGCGGCGAAATATTTTACTATGGGTGCGCTTGCTGCGGGTCTGTTCGCATTTGGTTCAATGATCCTTTATGCCGTGTCAGGTTCTGTTGAGATCGGTGTTATTGCTAGTACGATCGCAACAAACGGTATAGATGCAAGCACGATGATCTTTATCATCACGGCGACTGTCTTTTTACTGTCTGCCTTTGCTTTCAAATTGGGTCTTGTTCCATTTCATACATGGACACCGGATGTTTACCAAGGTTCAACAGCTGCCTTAGCAGGTTTTATGTCTGTTGTTCCTAAGCTTGCAGCCTTTGTTGTTGCTATGCGTCTGTTTGAGTTCTTGATGAGCACAGAAGTAGTTTGGATCGAGATGATGCTGTATGCTATCGTCGTACTTACTATGACGATGTCAAACATCTGGGCGCTTGTACAAAAAGATGTTAAACGTATGTTGGGTTACTCTTCGATCTCGCATGCAGGTTTTGTAATGGCAGCAGTACTGATCGGTACAACGCATGCAAATACGGCGCTTTTTTTGTACTGGGCTCTTTTCGCATTTGCTAATCTTGGTGCTTTCGCAATGTTATGGATGGCACATGAGAAACAGCACGATCACGCTTCCGATGACGCTTTTGAAAAATACGCTGGTATGATCAAGACTTCACCTTTTACAGCTGTGATGATGGCGCTATTTATGCTGTCTCTGGCAGGTATCCCTCCATTTGCTCTTTTCTGGGGTAAACTGTACATGCTAAGTGCTGCAGTAACAGGCGGGTATATCGTACTTGCGCTTATCATGGCACTTAACTCTGCGGTTGCGGCGTACTACTATGTTAAACTGATCATTTATATGTTCATGAAAGAACCGGTTAACGGAAACTACACGGTGAATGCATCAAATGTACTTAAAACAGTTATCGGTACAGCGGCAGTGTTTACTATCGCCTCTGTTCTTGCAGTAAGTCCACTTATGGAATTTATCGCTAAGATGGTTTATAACAGCGGGTACTAAACTTTTAATATAAAAGGAGCTTGGCTCCTTTTTTTCTTCAATTTTCTCTTCTTTAAAATACAAAATATTACAAATATAACAAACACAATGTGTGATAGCGAAAATAAAAGTTGATATTGAAACGAAGTGTTCATATATCGACACTTTCGGGTAGAAAATCACATTGAGGACACGGGCTTACATGCCTGTTTTGATAGTAAATATACGATATTAGTTAATTATGGATAGACAAGTGTGCTAAAACTATACTGCCACCAAAAGTCAAGACAGTTTTGTGAGAATTTATATTCCAACCTCTGCGTGATGGCCTAAGCACTTTTTTTAACTCCTCTAAGATACACATTCATTGGTTTTTCATATCCCAGAGCTGA